>ENA-OWOJ01000010-OWOJ01000010.1-gut-metagenome-genome-assembly--contig:-NODE-10-length-246311-cov-18.049351_pt1 | contig 246311 bp, 210 predicted proteins | sample MGYA00248246_ERZ651795 | MGnify/ENA primary metagenome ERZ651795 (study PRJEB26908, sample SAMEA4031706) | gut metagenome | biome: gut; feature: normal infant; material: stool | place: China | collected...
TACCCAAGGATACGTTAATGTTCGTAAACTTGGGTAAGATTTTATAGATATTGTTTGGAGAGGACTTAGAATTCACCCTCCCCATAACTGTAATATTTCCTTTGATGGTGAAACGCTTATAATGTAACTCCTGTTTTAAAGATGGCAATTTCACGATAACCTTTCTTCTCGTTATTAACGAACTCACCGCTTGCTACTTTAATCACATACTCGATAAAGCGTTCGCAAGTCTTTTCCATCGGTTCGTTCTCAACGATGACTCCGGCATTGAAATCAATCCATCCCGGTTTGTTTTTAGCCAAAGTAGAATTGGTGGAAATCTTCATCGTCGGAACGAAAGTGCCGAAAGGAGTACCACGTCCGGTGGTAAAGAGTACCATATGGCATCCGCTTGCGGCAAGGGTAGTAGCAGCTACTAGGTCATTGCCCGGGGCGGAAAGCAGGTTCAGTCCTTTCTTTTGCAGACGTTCTCCGTAAGGCATCACGCCGGATACATAGCTTTTACCACATTTCTGTGTACATCCCAGTGCTTTTTCTTCCAGAGTGGAGATGCCGCCGGCTTTATTTCCCGGAGATGGATTTTCACCCACAGGCTCGCCATGGGACAGGAAATATTCTTTGAAGTCATTGATCAAGTGTACGGTCTGTTCGAACAGGTCTTTGTTCTCGCAACGGTTCATCAGAATTGTTTCCGCACCAAACATTTCCGGAACTTCAGTCAGCACGCTTGTACCGCCTTGTGCAATCAGGAAGTCTGAGAACATGCCCAGCAACGGATTGGCAGTGATACCTGAGAAACCGTCGGAACCACCACATTTCAGTCCGACACGAAGTTCTGACAAAGGTACTTCCGTACGTTCATCTTTGGATGCTTTGGCATATAAATCGCGCAGAATATCCATTCCTTCTTCGTATTCGTCACCAACTTTCTGGGTTACCATGAATTTCACACGGTCCTGGTCATAGTCTCCTAAGAATTCACGGAATACGTCCGGCTGGTTGTTTTCGCAGCCCAAGCCTACTATCAGTACTGCGCCTGCATTCGGGTGAAGTACCATATCGCGAAGAATCTTTTTCGTGTTTTCGTGATCGTCTCCAAGCTGTGAGCAACCGTAGTTGTGCGGGAAAGCCACGATGGCATCTACCCCTTTTCCTTCCGTTTCACGGCGCAGGCCTTCGGCCAGTTGTCCGATGATACCGTTAACGCAACCTACAGTCGGGATAATCCAGATTTCATTTCTTACGCCGACATCACCATTTTTACGGCGGTAGCCTTTAAAAGTGAGGTTTTTATGAGGGATATCCAGAGTAACCTGAGTCGGATGGTAGGTATACTCCAACAGTCCGGCGAGATTAGTCTTGATATTCGTTTCATTCATCCAGTCTCCCTGTTTTTTTGCCATACGGGCATGACCGATAGGGTAGCCGTACTTGATTACGTTCTCGCCTTCTGCAAAATCTTTTAATGCAAACTTATGTCCAGCAGGAATGTCTTCGTTTAGTGTAATCTCTATTCCATCTACGGATAGATGCTCTCCTGCCGGGAGGTTAACAATGGCAACGGCAACGTTGTCGGCAGGATTAATTCTTAAATACTTTGTTTCCATGTACTTGTTTAGTTGGATTTTGTTGTTATTTGCTATGGTAATAGTCTATTGTTTCTACAGTCAACAAGTCAATCGGCATATAGTTGATGCAAGTCACGTCTTTCTTGAAAATGAGGTGATCGCAGAGCGCCTTGATGCCGTTGAGGCCTTGCAGTTCCGGTTGCTGGGCGATGAGGAAGGAAACGCTTCCTTCTTTCAGGCAAGTGACATTCCGTTCCAGAAGGTCGTAGCCTATCAGATTGAAATTTTTCTTTCCGCGACTTTGCAGGTATTCGCCGATAATGTAGACTTTTGAATTGAAAGTGATTCCATTCTTTACGTTCGGGTGAGAACGGAAGAATTCATCCAGCATTTCGTTATCTTCATCATTGCGTTCGGCATGCAAGTCAAGCTCCAGTATAGTACAAGACGGATGATGTTCCTCCATGTACTGCCTGAATCCGATTTCCCTGTTCTCTTGCTGGTTAGAACCGACAATTCCTTCATGTATCTTACGGAAAATAACGATTTCCTTTTCGTCTCTGGCAAGCAGCATTAGCATACGGGCGGCAAAGTATCCGCTTTGGCGTGAGTTCTGACCGAAGAAGGCGAGGGGAGGTACGTCTTTGATATTTGAGTCTATATATATATAAGGTATATCCAACGTTTGCAACTGATCAGTAAAGCCTTTCGTATATTGCGGAGCCGTAGGGGCCACCATCACTCCGTCCGGTTGCTGAGTCAGGATAGCTTCGCTGGCGTCTACAAACGAATGATAGTCGTATGGATCGTAATAGTTGATCTTTACCGAGGTATTGAAGTCCGAGTAGGTCGCGATAGCTTCGTGGATACCCAGTTCTACTGCTGTCCAGTATTCGCCTTCCAGATGTTGAGGCAGAAGACAGATGAATGTGTACTTCTTGTTGGAAGCCAGGGCACTGGCATACATGTTAGGTTGATAGTCAAGCTGCTTCAGAATTTCTTCCACCCGTTTTTTGCTTGCTTCTGATACTCCGCTGCGTCCGTGAATGACGCGGTCTACTGTTCCTACAGACACGTCTGCTAAACGGGCGATGTCTTTGATTCTGATTCTTTCGGGCAATTTATTCATACGATCACCTTATTTATATAGGTTTATGTGCTCGCACACAATAATAATCTTAATATTTTCGATACAAATATATAACAATTTTTGTAATTACGAAAATTGTTGTATCTTTGTGCCCGCACACGAAAGGTGTGTGGTATAACTCTGTTTATGTATTAATAGTCATGTAATCAGTAGTTTAACTCATAAAATGGGGTAAAAATGATAAATTGAAACTTCATAATATTAATAACTTAGAATTTAAAACATAAGATTATGGGAAAGAAAGTCGTTACATTAGGCGAAATCATGCTTAGATTGTCAACTCCAGGTAATACCCGCTTTGTTCAGTCTGACTCTTTTGATGTAGTATATGGTGGTGGAGAAGCGAACGTTGCAGTAAGCTGTGCCAACTACGGACATGAAGCCTATTTCGTAACCAAATTGCCGAAACATGAAATCGGACAGTCTGCTGTAAACGCATTGCGTAAATATGGTGTAAAGACAGACTTTATTGCTCGTGGTGGCGACCGCGTAGGTATCTACTATCTGGAAACAGGCGCTTCTATGCGTCCCAGCAAGGTTATCTATGACCGTGCTCATTCTGCTATCGCTGAAGCTGATGCTGCCGACTTCGATTTTGATGCTATTATGGAAGGTGCTGACTGGTTCCACTGGTCCGGTATCACTCCGGCTATTTCTGACAAAGCTGCCGAACTGACTCGTCTGGCTTGCGAAGCAGCTAAGCGTCATGGCGTAACTGTATCGGTTGACTTGAATTTCCGTAAGAAACTGTGGACAAAGGAAAAAGCACAGTCTATCATGAAACCGTTGATGAAGTATGTGGATGTATGTATCGGTAACGAAGAGGATGCGGAACTGTGTCTGGGCTTCAAACCGGATGCTGACGTTGAAGCAGGCCACACAGATGCTGAAGGCTATAAAGGTATCTTCCAGCAGATGATGAAAGAATTCGGATTCAAGTATGTGGTTTCTACATTGCGCGAATCTTTCTCTGCTACTCACAATGGTTGGAAAGCTATGATATACAATGGCGAAGAATTCTATACTTCCAAACGTTATGATATCGATCCGATTATCGACCGTGTAGGTGGTGGTGACTCTTTCTCCGGCGGTATTATCCACGGTTTGATGACTAAGCCTAACCAGGGTGCAGCTCTTGAATTCGCTGTTGCTGCATCTGCTTTGAAACACACAATCAATGGTGACTTTAACCTTGTTTCTGTAGAAGAAGTGGAAGCATTGGCTGGTGGTGACGCAAGCGGTCGCGTACAGCGATAGTTGAGAGTTGAGAATGGAGAGTTGAGAGTTTGAAAAATCAATTCATTTAAAATAAGAAATTAAAATGGCAAAATTCGATAAAATAGCCGTATTGAATAAAATCGGCTCTACAGGTATGGTTCCTGTATTCTATCACAAAGATGCGGAAGTGGCAAAGAAAGTAGTAAAGGCTTGTTATGACGGTGGTGTTCGTGCTTTCGAATTCACCAACCGTGGTGACTTTGCACAGGAAGTATTTGCTGAAATCGTGAAATATGCAGCAAAAGAATGTCCTGAAATGGCTATCGGTATCGGTTCAATCGTTGATCCGGCTACTGCTGCTATGTATCTTCAGTTAGGAGCTAACTTTGTGGTAGGTCCGTTATTTAATCCGGAAATCGCTAAGATATGTAACCGTCGTCTGGTAGCTTATACTCCGGGTTGTGGTTCTGTATCTGAAGTAGGTTTTGCGCAGGAAGTAGGTTGTGATCTTTGCAAAGTGTTTCCGGGTGATGTATATGGAACTAACTTTGTGAAAGGTTTGATGGCTCCGATGCCATGGTCTAAGCTGATGGTGACTGGTGGGGTAGAGCCTTCCAAGGAAAACCTGACTGCATGGATTAAAGCAGGTGTATTCTGTGTCGGTATGGGATCAAAACTGTTCCCGAAAGACAAGGTAGCAGCAGAAGACTGGGCTTATGTAACTGCAAAATGCGAAGAAGCTCTTAGCTATATTGCCGAGGCTCGCAAAAAATAAGATTAGAGAGCGAAAGCTATCTATAAATAAAAAAGAGGCTGATGCGTCAGCCTCTTCAAAATATGCCTCAAAGGGTTAGTTAGTTTAGTTAGTAATGAGGCATATTTTCCATTTTGTTTAAAGGTGTTTAAAGGGGATAAGTCATCGGAATGAGTGATCATTTTGGTGACTTGTTTTTTTTGTTGGTCGTAAGCGCTTCTTTTAAGAATGATGTGGCATTCGCATTTTGATAATCCGTCCGATAACGAGCGCTGCAATGTACACCACGGCAAAGCCTACGATTGAAAATACAAACGGTTTCTGTTCATTGAAAGTGCGGCGTGGAGGTACAGCGGTATAAGCCTCGTTGGCTGTAGTCTGATTGTCAGACTTGGTGGCTGCTGTTACTTGCAGTGTTGTTTCTGTTGCTACCATCTGGCAGCTATCTGTAGTTGTGGTTACAGTATCCACTAATATTTCTGTAGACATCTTTCTTACCCTTTTAAGTTATACGTAAATTCCTGTTATGGTTTCAACACAGTACTTATGGTTTAGTTCAAAGGGATTCTTAAAATCGGCGCAAAGGTAACTAAAAAAGTAAACGATGGAGCATGAGAAGCATATTCTTTTCAAATGATTTGATGTAGATCAATTATACAGGCAGACAAGGCACATGCAATCGGGGTTATCGCTGTTGTGCAACGCCATACCAATGATAAAAGTTGTATGTGTGTTGTGCTAAAGAAGAATCTCTTCTTCTGTACATACAAAGAGGAGATTCTTCACGATGTTAATTGTTCGGACGACAAAGATGCCTTAATTAGTTATTCAGGTACATAAATGATTTCACCGTTATCCAGTTCATAGGCAATGCCTACCTTTTTCCCACGTTTACCTTCTTTCTTGTCCTGATCTTCGGACGGGGTATACCGGTTGATTTTATTGCCTTCCTTGGTAATGATTTCCATATTCTCTTTACCCGGATTCTTTACCATCGTATAGTCTTCCTGCGAGAAAACCTCTGTCATGTTATACCGGCTGACAAGTGCTACCATCAATGCAACGGCAAAAACCATCGCAATGTCGAACAGATTGGATACTACGCTGATCGGGTCGGAGTCTTCCTCTTTTCGCAATAGGTTATGTTTCATTTCTCTGAGGTTTTATGGATGGAACGTTTGTCATTGAGCAATTCGGATATGAATTCAAGGTTGGTCATATCCTGCAGGTACCAGCGTTGTTTCACTTGCTGTGTAAGGAAGCCTACGGCACCGGCTACCAGTCCGACTACAGTGGTGGCGAAAGCGATCTGCATATTGTAAGCCATGGAAGCAATATCTCCGCTGGCCAGTCCTGCGAGGGCGGGTCCCATTGGAATTAATGTTCCCATCAGACCTAAGATCGGTCCCAGTTTGGTCAGGGTCTTGGAGATGGCTAAGTCTTTGTCCGCTGCGATTTCAAAATTAGCCAATAAACGTTGTACCTGTGCCGGAGTATCACGGGCGTCCAATACCTGACGCATATAGGTAATGACAAGTGATCTAGAATTTTCCGGAAGTTTGGAACTCAGTTCTTCTACTGTGTCCGGAGTCAGCTTGCTCAGCTCGTTGCGGAGCAGGGTTTCCGTTTTACGAATGGACAGATATTGACCATAGAAACTACCGGCAAGTAAAATCGCGCGGCAAAAGAGGATGATTAATAAAACGATGACAGGAACGAGCAAGCCTGTTGAAATCCAGTATAAAATATCTGATATAAAGTTCATTGTTATTGATAATTTGAAGAGTTATTTATTCTATTATTGTTTCACACTTTTTTCTTTGTTTCTGTTTCGGATGTTCCACCAGAGAAGTCCGAGAATTCCGCCAGCCAGTGCGATGACTATGACGCCTGTCAATGCTTTCCAGTCTATTTCACTGACACCTGCTGCGGAAGTCTTTCCGTTGACTGTGGCAACAATTCCCAAAACGGCTACCAGGGCATTGGTTAGGAAAAATAGTTCGAGGCGCAGTTCTTTTTCCGGCAACAAATAGAGCAGTATAAATCTGCCGCAAGGGATGGCTGCCAGGATAAAGGCTGCATAGCTCCATGCTATCGTTTGAAATGAAGTACCCGGAAAAGCAAAGATGAGATATACCAGCCCGCTGAATAAAACCGGGAAAATCAATAATCCCGGAAACCAGCGGAGAAAACGGTACATGAGTATCATGCGCGGCTTGACCGGATAGTCATTGGCTACGTGGACGGCAAGCATGGCATAAGCCATTTGTATGCAGACTTCCACACTGAGGAGTACGGAAGTATCTAGCATCAAGGGCTGATTGCTTAGCCAATTGGCTATCTGAGTCTTCGATTGCTCGATAGCATACGGCCACATCAATCCGGCGAAGACAGCGCAGATAGCGGTGATAATACCGACCGCTATTAATTTCCAGAACGTTTGCTTCAACAGAAAGTTAAATGCTGTAAGAAGCATAAGTACAAGAACAACTGTATCCATTATATGATTTTACAATTTACAAGTTACGATTGATAATTCACAGGACGTGGGTTACATCTGACTGCTTTTGCGGCGCTTGCGTACAAAGAGTATCAGAGCAAGAATAACGATAATGACAGCGATGCCTACGGCTACATTGCTTAATGTATTTGTCTGATTTTCGGCTGTCTGATTCATCTCTTCTTTTTTCATCACCACTCCCTTGTTGCTGCCGCTTGCTTTTGCTTCACGGATTTTAGAGATATTTTCTTTGTACTGTGTAGCGGTTTGTGCGTCTGCTTTCGATGCAATGAAGTCACGGAGCTTGGCATTGTCACAAACAAATCCGGAACAAGACGGGCGGTAAGTATTGACAATCTCCGTATGAAGTTTGCTAAGTTCCGCTACCTGTTCTTCACTTGCTTGCCACAATCCCTTACGGGCGCTTTCGAGCATGACGGCAGTCATCTCTTCCAAAGCGGCAGGATTCTGTTGTTCGAAATATTGTTTGACTCCCAAGTTCAGTTCATCCTTCACATATACATTATATATATTATCCCAAAGCTCTTTGTCGATTGCAGCCGGTTTCATCACATTCCATCCATAGGTATTGGTGATCACTTCTGCAAATTCACTTGCCGAAGAAGCCCCGCCTTTCATTTTCTCTTTGATGTAAGTTGGGTTCAGGATAGTGGTGCGACTTTCTACGCCGACAGCCTCTTTCAGTTCCTGCATCTTCATATGGTTCCGGTTGCGATAATCACTGAGGTAGGCATCCGGATCTTTGCCGGTCACATTGCGTACGGCGAGATTCATACCTCCCATAAATTCGTATACATGGTCAAGGCTTAAAGCTCCCCAGGTATTACTTTGCCGTGGTTGTACGACAACATCCGTCCGGGTCAGTGCAGCCTCGAAAGCGAACTTTTGGAATACTTCCCAATTCTTTTCGCTGCCGTAATACGCGCCCATATTATTGAGATAAGTATCGGCGATTTCCGATTCATTCTCCCAGCGGTCGCCGGATTCTACCATTTCCTGAATACCGGTTCCATACATACCGTTGGCTCCTCCGAATACCCGGAATGTTGAAATTTCGCGGGCATCTTTCGGGCTTAATCCTTTTTCGGTCAGCACCCGTTCGGCTTCTATTACGCTGGAGGCAACCTGATTTTCATATTTGTCGTCTTTGGCGGCGGCAGCCATTTCTACTGCACGGTTGATGAGGAAGAGACGGGAGGCGGCAAGATCACGAAGTTGTCCGGAAGTCTGGACTACCACGTCGATGCGCGGACGTCCTAATTCGGTTGAAGGAATCAGTTTTAAATCGCTGACACGACCGAAAGCATCACGGACAGGCTCAACACCTAACATATAAAGTACCTGTGCGATGGTTGCCCCTCCGGTTTCAATAAACTCGGATGACCATAGTGTATAACTGACCTTGCGTGGTATGGAGTCGTTGTGACGTTGCTTGTACCTATCAATTGTCTGCTTGGCCAAAGCAATACCTTTTTCCCAGGCAGACTCTGTCGGAGTCGCTTCGGCATTAATGGCATACATATTACGTCCGGTAGGTAGCGTGTTCGGATTAGCGATCGGGTCACCACCGGGTGTGGGAGCTGTGTATCCGCCTTTCAAGGCATTCATCAGACTGCTCAGTTCCTCTTCCGGACTTGTCAGAAGTGCATTTTTATAATTGCCTACATTCTTGATGGTACGTTCTACTTCAGCTACTGCAAGCGCAAATTCCACCTCTTCTTTGCTGTATTCTTTCGGAGCCTTTCCCATAGCTGCCATCATTGCTGACATACCCTGCGGCTTTTCAGTCTTTCCTGCCATTGCCGGTTTGCCCGAAGCGTCTGTGGATGTATCCTTATTAGCCTTCATGCTGGCTTCCATTTTCTTTAAAGCTTCCGGACTGGCACCCATTGATTTGGCCATTTCCATCGCTTTTTCCGGGTCCATGTTAGCACCCATTTTCTTCATGGCTTCTTTCATGCCTGCAGGCATTTTACCATGAGGTCCTTTTTCCATTTTTGCCGAAGCCGGATGACCATTGCCCGACGGCTCATTATCAGCCTGATCCTTTTTGGCTGCGGCAGCCATCATCATTGCCATCATGCCTTTGGGGGCATTGCGCTCGGCTTCTATCTGTCTCGCTTTTGCCAACTCTTGCGGAGTGATTCCGGCTGTGTGGCAAATCAGTTCGTCGGTTGCCAGTGAAGGGTTAGCCATCAGTCTCTCTACGAGAAGGCGGGCAGGCATGAGATATTGCTGGGTAAAGACACTTCGGTGTTTTTCGGCAGATTCTGTAGCTTTGCCGCGTTGCTTGTCAAGAGCAAAAAGACTATAGGCAATCGGTTCTGTTGCCATCGCGTAGACAGAAGAAGTTATTCTTTCCGGTTCGTAAGGAACTCCCATTGTGTAAAGCTGCCCCGTGATTTTCTCTGTAGCCAGTTCTTCGGCAAAGTTTTCTACACGGGCGATTTCATCTTCCGTATACGGTTTATTAGCCATACTGTCCAGTCCTAAATCACGATGGATTCCCATCTTCACAGTCAAGGTTTTCACAGCCAGCGACTCCTGATCTTTGTTTGCCTTCTGGGAGTTATTATAGATTTTGATCTTTTCCATTAATTCCCGGTAAATGCCGCGTACGCTGCTTTCAAGGAAAGGAGGAGTGAGATATGATTGCAAGGTAGCATAAGAACGGCGTTTGGCCATCATACCTTCTCCGACGTTTCCGATAGAGTAGAGGTAGTAGTGGGGAACGGCTCCTACCAAACGGTCCGGCCAGTCATTGCTGCATAATGCGACTTGTTTTCTCGGAGTGAATTCGAGACTGCCGTGTGTACCGAAGTGAATCAGTGCGTCGGCTTTGAAGCCATGTTGCATCCACAGGTATGAGGCAATGTAGGTGTGTGGCGGAGCCATGTCGGTGCCGTGCACCACCTGGAAGGAGTTGTCACCGCTTCCGGCAGCGTTTTGTGGCAATAGCACAACGTTACCGAACTGTAAACGGGCAATACCTAATTTGCCGTCAGGAGTCACCATATAGTTGCCGGGAAATTCTCCGAAAGCATCTACCACCTCCTGATACTTTTCGGGACGAAGCGATTCTTTCACCCAGCTTTCATACTGTTCTTTGGTGATCAGTTCGGGATGTCCGTTTTGCATGAAGTCGTTGAAAGCTCCTTCTGCATAAGCGTTGAATACCGCCCCCTGGGCTTGTATCATTTTTCCCAGTTCCTGAGCGTTGGCAGGCAGACCGGATATATTATATCCCTCTTGTTTCATACGAAGCAGAAGATTGTAAAGGGAAGGTACTACTTCCATGCCGGCAGCGGTCAATGCGTTCTGACCGGGACCTTTGTAATAATAGATAGCTACTTTCTTCTCAAAATTAGGTTTTGTTTTCAGATTCAGGTAGTTGTCTATTGTAGATACAAAAGTCTTCAGACGTTCGGGGACGGCATACGAATGGCGCAATCCTTCTTTATCTTCATATTGTGCGAAAAGGGCGAAAGGGCGGATAGCTCCGTCTATTTCCGGTGTTACGATGCTCTGTGACATAAAGCCTCCCGACATACCCATCGGATCGTTTTCCCATTCATCCACAAGACTGTTGATTGTGAGCGGAGCGAACAAAAGGATATTTCTGGCTTTCAGATAATCAACCATTTTATCTCCCATACGTCCGTGTGCCATATTGATGACGGCATCGGGCTGCACTTCCTCAATGAATGACATGAATCTTGTCATGGATTGAACGGGATAAACATTATATCCCGCATTCTCCAGCGCTTTTATCAGATCGGTGGCATCTGCCATTTGTCCGGTAATCATGATTTTTCGTGCCCCTTCTTTATAAAGGTTATTCTCTTGCATGAATTTCTCATAATCGGCAACGGTAAGAAATTCCTGTTCATCATCCGGATTACTGATTCCGGCATGATAAAGCATATCGCTCGGTCTTTCTATCGGATCTTCCACTTCGGGTACAGCAGAAGCCTTTCCGTCAATGGCTTTACGGATATAGTTCAGCATATTGCGGTAGTTGGTCTTTCCGCCGTTGCTCAGATAGCCGCGTATGAGATTCTGCTGTATACTGTCGAGGTTGCAGATGTTATTGGCAGGGTTGGTAGCCATAGAGGTGTATACGGGGATACCCTTATCTGCTGCCTGCTGTATTTGCTGACGTTGTTCTTCGACAATGCGCAGTCCCATGCCATTGATGAATACCATGTCATAACTGGTCAGACGATCGAGGTTGTCAAGAGACACTTCGCTGAGTTTGATGAATGAATTGTCGTTGGCTTTCGAGATGCTTCCCTGCTGTATGGTCTGGAAGTTGACGAAAGCTATTTTGGTAGCGCTGAACCAGGTATTCCATACGGATAGACCTATCAGGGCTGCTACAACGATGCATCCACCTAAAATGATTTTACTTTTCTTTTTCATTTCTCTTATTTTTAGCTTTGTATGTAGTTCTATTGTTGCCGTTTATTTTTTGAAGAGCCTGTCTATATCCAGTGATAGTCCTAATGTCAGGTTGGTTCCCGTCGTGGTAGGAGAGTTGAAATAATAATAATCCGGCACATAGTCGAACAGGTTGTTTACAGCCAGATTCATATTGATCCCTTTTATAATTCCCAACGAGAAAGTAAGATCCCATATCATATATCCCGGGTATTCGACTGCCTGGCTTCCGGCAGACGGGTTGTTGAAACTATCGTTGTAGATGTTTGTTTTAACTTTTGACAGCAAACGTCCGTTGAGTGAGTAGTTGAAATCTATTTTGTTCAGAGTCTTGCCCCAGTCGATTCTTACAGTTGCCGTATGGGGACGTGTATCCGTGAATTTCTTTTGACCGTCGCGCATGAACTCATGAATATATGTGTATGACAGACGATAGCCGAGTCCGCAAGGATACTTGGCGGAAACGTTGGCGTCAATTCCTGCAATATCCATTTTGTCGGTATTGGTATAGATTTGTCCTTTGGGGTCTTCGCTGTAAACGGTATTGATACGATTGTGTACCAGGTTATAATATCCTGTAATAGAGAAGTTATAACGACTCTTGGTATATTCGGCAGATACAGAGAAATTATGGCTTGTTTCCGACTTAAGGTCCGGATTACCATAAATCATCATCATATTTGCCATATTGAACACCATATACATCTCCTTCAGGGTAGGAGAGCGGAATCCTTGCGAATACGATCCTCTTAATGAACAATTGCCTATCTTATACATCATTCCCAAATGTGGAGACAGATGGCGTACATTGGAGTCGGAGAAGTAGTCGAACCGTAATCCGGCTATCACATTCAGTCTTTCTGTGGGGTTCCAGTCGAACTGACCGAACGCATCTGCCGTATGCATGGTGTGGTCTGCGTTATCAGTGAATTGGTAAGACATCAGATAATCGCGCAGGTAGTCGGCGCCGACAGTCAGCGTATGCTTTCCGTTGAAGGTATAATTATAGAGTGCATGCACATTGTGCTGTACATTACTGTAATCACGCACGTCATTTTTATAAAGAGACTGATAATCACTCTTATCATACTGGTCGAAAGTATAACCGACTTCAAGGTTACTCATTATATTGAAGGTGTAGTTAGCTTTCATTCCACCGCTGAATCCACGGTATCTGTCCTGGGTATCCCCCGGTTTATTGCGTTCACGGAAATAATAGCCGACTCTTCCCGTCAGTTTGAGCGTTTCCAGCGGACGGTATATTAAACGTTCTTTGAAGTTCCACACCCGGCTTCCGAACACTGTAGAGAAATCTCCCGGATTGTCTACGGCATAAGTGTCTACATTATTATACTGCACGTTGGTCAGGCTGTTGAATTTACCTGCATTAAATCCTGCAGTGCCACCACACCGCTGGTCGTTGTGTTCGGAGAAACGTGAATTAAGATTTAAGTTCCATGGATCGTCCGATTCGCGGGTGATGATGTTAATTACTCCTCCGATAGCACTGGAACCGTAAAGGGTAGATGCAGCACCTTTCACTATCTCTATGCGTTCTACATTGTCGAGATTCAGACGTTCGTAGTCTACATTATTCAGTGTTTCCCCTGCCAGCCGTTCGCCATCTACCAGAAACAGTACGGAATTACCGCCGAAGCCTTGCATATTAATAGCGGTTTGCTGATCCATAGAGAAGGAAAATTCGATACCGGGCAACTCTGTTTTCAGCAGGTCGGCAACGTTGTTGGCATTAACTTTCTTAATATCGTCTGAGGTGATAACCCGGGTGATGATGGGAGCGTCCTTCAGCAATTTGGGAGTACGGGTACCGGTTACAACGACTGTTCCGAGGTCGAACTGATCTTCGGATAAGCTGAAGTTAACTTTCTTTCCTTTCTCGGTGGTTATTCTTTTTTGTTCGGTTTGATAACCTATGTAAGATGCAGTAATGATATATGAACCGATTCCCGGCAGTTGTAATGTATAGGTTCCGTCAACACTGGTGACGGCTCCTGTTTCTTCTCCTTTTATGGAAATGGTCGCACCTGGTAGGGGTTCACCATTGGTATCAGTAACACGTCCGCTGATGTGCTCGGTTGATTGTTGTGCGAATGTGGAACAGGTTACTATAAAGGAGAATATCAAGATTGATGCTATAAATGTAGGTTTCATTCTTTGTAATTGGTTTCTTAGTTGTTTTCTTCGAAATCAAGTGGATATAGGAAATCGAAGTCGATATAGCCTTTTATGCCTCTGGCATTGGTATAGTTGGTAAAACGAATGGCCGCATAGGTATTATCCTTCAACTGTATCAGATAGACTTGATTGGACATGGTGTAAATAGGAGGCATACTTGAAGTGTCTACGTTTAACCAGCCGGATAAAATATCATTACGATAGTCTTCTGTATATTTAATGTTTCCTTCCATCATACCGGACATATCGATTGCTATTTTATCTGTCGTCCATTCGTCTTTTACAAAATTTTCTTCGGCGGGAAGTTTTCCACTGGCCTTCAGGTCATCAATACTTGTATAAGTTGTCTGAAAGGCTGCACCTTCATTGGTTTTGATGTCGTAGCGGTGGATGGCAAGGTCCCATTTTGCTGGTATCTCGCTCTTATGTTCCTCTCCGATTTCAACAGTCGTTGCTTTACGTTCGGATAGGTCGATATAGACCCAGTTAGTGTACTCGGTAGCATTGATTTGTGAAAAGCTACTTTCTTTAATCTCCATTTCCGCTTCAATGGGATCGTCATAAATCCCTTCAAACATTCCATTACAAGCTGAGAGCGACATAGCCGCTCCCAGTATCATTATATTTTTGAAAATAGCGTTACTGCTTCTTCTCATTTTTTCTATTAGTTATTTATTGTGCACTAGTTTTTTTGACGTTTCCGGTGAATACTGCGGTGATTGCCATAGGCATGGCTCCTGGTTTGAAGGCTACCGTAATATTAGCTTTACCATTTGCTGTAACTGTACCTTCCAGACTTTCACCTGTAATTGGAGTAGTACCGCTTGCGGATTCGGCTGCAGATTCAAATGCGCCTAAACTGAGTGTGTAGCCGTCATCTGCTTTTTCAACGTTTACTCCGCTAATCGTGAAGTCTCCCAAATTCATATTACCGCCTCCGGTCAAATTGCCAAAACCGTTTAGGGTGATATCTACTGTCGTTTCGGATGCACGTTTAATGACTGCTTTACAATCTTCGGTAGAACCATATGAACTTCCCATAACGCTGATAGCAAGATTAGTATTATACTTATAAGTAGCGGCTACGTAATAAGCAATCGGAGTTTCTGCCTGAATGAAATTGATATCGATGCCACCCATTGGCACAGGAACATTGGCTTTCAGGGTTAGTACTTTAGCATCGCTGACACTACCTTCCAGTGTATATTCGTAGTTGGCAGGTTCACTTCCTTCCATAGCTAGGGCAACTTCACCTTCGCCTTTAAATGATTTGGAAGAAACTGTCAGGTTATTCAGGATAAAATCTCCGGATCCTGATTTATAAACCAGATTGACGGTACCATCTGTATTGGCGGTAATTGTTGCGCTGGCATCGTCGCCCATCAGATAATCAGAGAACATTCTGCTTTCGCCAATAGAATAACCTTTGTAAGTGCCGGCAATGGCTTTTGCTTGCTCTGTATTGTCGGTATCGTCGTTATCGTCACTGCAAGATACAAAAGTGAATGAGAATGATAGTGCCATTAGAGCAACCATCCATAAGTTTAATATTTTCATACTTAATTTTGATAGATAATGATTAATTTATTTTTCGTTTGCAAAGTTAGGGGGATATATAAGCAGGGACAATACCTAAAAGAAATGAAAAAAAATGGGCGTTTAATCATATATAGGTATTGAATAGGGAAGGATAAGTCCTTATTTTTGCAGTCATTTACTAATTAAATATTAAAAATACGAAATTGAGAAGAGAATGAAAGGTGGCTACAATAGAAAAGTGTATTGACAGGGATTACTTATTTCCTGATTGTATTGTTTACTATGTCTTTAGAGCATGCATTGATGATTTTTATGGAGCACGTGCCTCTATCGTAACTTTCATGGAACTGAATCTCATCATGTGGACCAGCTATTTGGTTTTATTGTTTTGTTATGATGAAAACTTTATTGGTGAGCACAGCCCTGTCACCGCTCTTGTTGCATTCTTGATGTTTGAGAAAAGAGTGAACTAATTTCTTAGATAACTGTTTCCTAAATATATGATATAAACCTATTTAGAATATGGAACCTCATCATCACGAACATAATCATCGGGTAACGTCTCTTAATAAAGCCTTTATAATAGGTATCGTTCTGAATATCTCTTTCGTTATAGTCGAGTTCGGAGTTGGTTTTTATTACGATTCTCTGGGATTGCTCTCTGATGCCGGACATAATTTGGGAGATGTGGCAAGCCTGATTCTTGCTATGTTGGCTTTCCGGTTGGAGAAAGTACACCCGAATAGTCGTTATACCTACGGATATAAGAAAAGTACCATCCTCGTTTCTTTACTAAATGCAGTCATATTATTGGTTGCTGTCGGGATAATTATCGCTGAAAGCATAGACAAGCTGTTTCATCCGGTATCAGTTGACGGTTCCGCCATTGCCTGGACTGCCGGAGTGGGAGTGGTGGTCAACGCACTTACTGCCTGGCTTTTTATGAAGGATAAGGATAAAGACCTGAATGTAAAAGGAGCCTACCTGCATATGGCAGCTGACGCACTGGTCTCTGTCGGAGTAGTTGCTTCCGGTATTATTATCATGTATACGGGATGGAGCATCATCGATCCGATTATCGGACTGGGCATCGCTGTGATTATTATTGTTTCTACCTGGGGATTACTTCATGACAGTCTTCGATTATCGCTGGATGGTGTTCCGGTGGGAATCGATACTCAGCAGATTCAGCAACTGATAGTGGAACAGCCGGGGGTAGAAAGCTGTCATCATCTGCATATTTGGGCCATCAGTACTACGGAAACGGCTTTGACTGCACACGTTGTAGTGGATGATATAGCAAAAATGGAGGAAATAAAACATCGTATAAAGGAGGCGCTTGAAGCAGCAGGTATCCATCATGCTACATTAGAGATAGAGGGCGAGGAAGTGACTTGTAGCACAGAATGTTGTGAGGATTGAAATAAATCCGTACCTTTGCGCCCTTAAACTAACTAACCTTTAAAAAACATGTTTACTGACTTATTGCATTCCTCTTATTTCTCGCTCTTTCTGATAGTAGCGTTGGGATTTATGTTAGGAAGAATTAAGATTAAGGGGCTATCGCTTGATGTGTCAGCGGTGATTTTTATTGCTCTTCTTTTTGGACACTTTGGTGTTATTATTCCTAAAGAATTAGGAAACTTCGGTTTGGTACTTTTTATTTTTACCATCGGTATTCAGGCCGGTCCCGGATTCTTCGACTCTTTTCGTAGTAAAGGAAAGACGCTGATTCTCATTACTATGCTTATTATCTGTTCTGCCTGCCTCACGGCAGTAGGTTTGAAGTATGCGTTCGATATTGATACGCCGAGTGTAGTCGGATTGATTGCAGGAGCTTTGACCAGTACTCCGGGATTGGCGGTAGCAATTGATAGTACCCACTCTCCGTTAGCATCCATTGCTTACGGTATCGCTTATCCGTTTGGTGTAATCGGAGTGATTTTGTTTGTGAAGCTGCTTCCCAAAATCATGCGTGTAAATTTGGATCAGGAAGCCCGTCGCCTTGAAATAGAGCGCCGCGGACAATTTCCGGAGTTGGGCACTTGTATCTACCGTGTCACTAATGCAAGCGTATTCAACCGTAGCTTGATGCAGATCAATGCACGGGCAATGACAGGTGCTGTTATTTCCCGTCTGAAACATAAAGATGAAATATCCATCCCCACCGCGCATACAGTATTGCACGAAGGAGACTATATTCAGGCAGTAGGCAGTGAGGAATCACTGAATCAGCTGTCTGTATTAATTGGCGAACGTGAAGAAGGTGAACTTCCTTTGGATAAAACACAGGAAATCGAGTCCTTACTATTGACCAAGAAAGATATGATCAATAAGCAACTGGGTGATCTGAATTTACAGAAAAACTTCGGTTGTACGGTGACCCGTGTTCGTCGAAGCGGTATTGACTTATCTCCGTCACCGGATTTGGCTTTGAAGTTTGGTGATAAACTGATGGTGGTAGGAGAGAAGGAAGGCATCAAAGGAGTAGCCCGCCTACTGGGAAACAATGCGAAGAAACTTTCCGATACTGATTTCTTCCCCATCGCGATGGGTATTGTGCTGGGGGTCTTATTTGGTAAGTTGAATATTTCTTTCTCCGATACACTGTCGTTTTCACCTGGATTGACCGGAGGAGTATTGATGGTGGCGTTGGTTTTGAGTGCCGTTGGTAAGACAGGGCCTATCATTTGGTCTATGTCCGGCCCCGCCAATCAACTGTTGCGGCAGTTAGGTCTGTTGCTTTTCCTTGCTGAAGTCGGAACCTCTGCCGGAAAGAACCTTGTGGCTACTTTTCAGGAAAGCGGATTACTGATGTTCGGAGTGGGTGCAGCTATCACAGTAGTACCGATGCTGGTTGCGGTAATTGTAGGACGCTTGGTATTCAAGATCAACATACTTGATCTACTGGGAACCATTACGGGAGGTATGACCAGTACTCCGGGACTGGCTGCTGCCGATTCGATGGTAGACAGTAATATTCCAAGCGTGGCATACGCGACCGTTTATCCGATTGCTATGGTATTCCTTATTTTATTTATACAGGTGATATCTTCAGCTGTGTATTAATGAAAATCAGTATATATAGGTATTGATTGTTAAAATAATAGTTTGTATCTTTGCCGCCTCAAAATTTAAGATGAGGTGAAACGATTGTCATTGAATATCATGCGCTGTTTCTTGCCGGTACTGTTTGTATCGTATTTGGTAAGTATCACATTCTTTGCTCACATACACGTGGTCAATGGCGTGACAATCGTCCATTCGCATCCTTTCAAGAAAGGGGCGGCACATAAGCACTCAACAGTCGAACTGTTATTAGTTCATTTCCTGTCACATCTGACAACGGACGGTGCGGCTGTTGTGTTTGCTCTCTCTCTTTTTATTCCATTCCTCTTGTGGCGGTTGCATGGTATTACGCAGCATACGCACTACTATTCTCCCTATCATGGGGTGGTGGCACTCAGAGCCCCTCCTGCTATTCGTTTTTCCGTCATTTGAACCGATGGTATCCTGCTTTATGGTAAAGCGGGAAGTCCTCATCTGTTTGTTCACATCATCACTTAACGAAAACGAATAACAAACGAAAAATGAAGAAATACATCTTTTCGCTTGTCTGCTTGTGCTGTGCATTGTTGCCTGCCCTCGAAGGACAAGCTGCTCTCCATGAGCATCCCGAATATCCGGATTTACGTAAATCGGATGCAAACATCGTAGGTCATATCCTTGATAAAAACACCAAAGAACACCTGCCTTATATTACTGTGGCATTGAAAGGTACAACGATCGGTACTGTGACCGATGCTACCGGACACTACTTTTTGAAGAACCTCCCCGAAGGTAACTTCGTGCTTGAAGTCAGCTCAGTAGGTTATAAAACCGTAAGACGCAATGTAACACTGAAGAAAGGCCGTACGCTGGAAGAAGATTTTGAAATAGAAGAAGATGCGGTTGCCTTGGACGGCGTAGTTGTTTCCGCCAATCGTAACGAGACCACCCGTCGTTTAGCGCCTACTTTGGTGAATGTAGTCGATATGAAAATGTTTGAAACGACCAACTCCACTACTCTGGCACAGGGATTGAGCTTTCAGCCGGGAGTACGCGTAGAATCCAACTGTCAGAATTGTGGTTTCCAGCAAGTACGTATTAACGGTTTGGATGGTCCTTATACACAAATCTTGCTTGATTCCCGTCCGATTTTCAGTGCACTTTCGGGTGTATATGGCATTGAGCAGATTCCTGCCAGCATGATAGAGCGTGTGGAAGTAATGCGTGGAGGCGGTTCAGCTTTGTTCGGGTCGTCTGCCATTGCCGGTACAATCAATATTATTACTAAAGAGCCGATTCGCAATTCAGGAATGTTGTCTCATACCATTACCGGTATTGGAGATGGAGACGCTTTCGATAATAATACTGCTTTGAATGCCTCTCTTGTAACGGACGATCAGCGTGCCGGTTTATATATCTTTGGTCAGAACCGCCACCGTTCGGCATACGACCATGATGGAGACGGATATTCTGAAATACCGAAAATACATGGCCAGACAATCGGTTTCCGTTCCTTCCTGAAAACGACTACTTATTCAAAACTGACTTTCGAATATCATCATATGGAAGAATTCCGCAGGGGAGGAGACTTACTGAACCGTCCGCCTCATGAAGCGAATGTGGCCGAACAGACAGAACATTCCATCAATGGCGGTGGATTGAAATATGACTATTTCTCACCAAACGAGAAGCACCGTTTTAATGTGTTTGCATCCGCACAACACATCAATCGTGACAGCTATTATGGTGGCGGGCAGGATCTGAATGCTTACGGAAACACTACCGACCTGAACTGGATGGCAGGATCACAATATGTCTACAGCTTCGGAAAATGTATTTTTATGCCTTCGGACCTGACTGCCGGAATCGAATTCAACCAGGATAAGCTGGAAGACAATATGTGGGGATATCACCGCACGGTAGATCAAAAAGTAAATATCGGTAGCGCTTTCCTGCAAAATGAATGGAAGAACGATCATTGGGGATTCTTGCTTGGCGGTCGTCTGGATAAGCATAACCTGATTGATCATATTATATTCAGCCCGCGTGCTAACCTGCGTTTCAATCCTACCCAAAATATTAACCTGCGTTTGAGCTATTCTTCCGGTTTCCGTGCACCGCAGGCTTTTGATGAAGATTTGCATGTGGAGAACGTAGGTGGAAATGTGGCAATGGTTGAGCTTGCAAAGGATCTGAAAGAGGAAAGATCACAGAGCTTAAGTGCTTCAGCAGATATTTACCACCGTTTCGGTGCATTCCAGATTAACTTTTTGGTGGAAGGGTTCTATACTAAATTGTCGGATGTCTTTGCATTGACTGATGGCGAAGTAAAAGACGGAATTCTGACACGTACACGCTATAATGCTCCCGGAGCACGTGTGATGGGACTGACACTGGAAGGAAAGATGGCTTATCTGAATAAATTCCAGATCCAGGCTGGGGCTACTTTGCAGCAGAGCCATTACAGCGAACCGCACGTGTGGAACAAAGAAGCTCCGGCAGTAAAGAAGATGATGCGTACCCCGAATACTTACGGCTATTTTACAGCTACTTATACTCCGGTCAAACCGTTGTCTATCGCCCTTTCCGGTACCTATACGGGTTCGATGCTGATACCTCACGAACCTGTTCCCGGATTCCTCGACAAACCGATTACGGTCAATACGGAAGACTTCTTCGATATCGCTCTGAAGGCGGCATACGACTTCAAACTCTATAAGTCGATGAACTTGCAGGTGAATGCCGGAATACAGAATATCTTCAATGCTTATCAGAATGACTTTGATAAGGGAGCCGACCGTGATTCGGGCTATATTTATGGCCCTTCACTGCCGAGAAGTTTCTTTGCTGGAGTGAAAATTAGCTATTAATAATGGTTTAATAATCTTTTTAGCTTATAAATCCTTATAAATGGGGATTGTTTCGGAACCGGACAATCCCTATCTTTGCCGCAGAAGATAAACCTTATCTTCGCTGCACAAAAACTGACGAATGAAACAAATATACCTGAATATAATGAAGTGGTTTTTGCCTGTACTGTTTATTTCGTACATGGCAGGGATTACTTTGTTTACTCACTCCCATGTGGTAAACGGGGTTACGATTGTTCATTCACATCCCTTTAAGAAAGGTGGCGAACATAGCCATACGACAGTAGAGTTTCAGCTGATTCACATATTGGACCATACATTGGTGACAGATAATGGTTTGACACCTTTGTTTGTGACTTCTGTCCTGTCTCTTTTATGTATTTTTCTCGCCTCTCCGCAGCGTATGCGGTATTGTCGTCCCTGTCCGGGCGCCATTTCTCTCAGAGCGCCTCCTGTCGTTTAGTCTGCATCACGTAGAAGCAGGCAGGTCTTCTTTGGAAACTGCTGTTGCTTCCCATCCTTATTATTTTTGATTTAAAACATTAAAAGACTAACGACAATGAAAAAATATCTTTTAGTCCTGGTCAGCCTATGTTGTGCCTTGTTGCCTGCATTGGCTGAACATCCGGAGTATCCGGAATTGAAAAAATCTGATGCGAATATAATTGGTCATGTATTGGATAAAAAGACAAGTGAGCATCTGCCTTATATTACCATAGCATTAAAGGGAACCACTATAGGAACCGTCACCGACGCTACCGGACACTACTTCCTGAAGAATCTGCCGGAAGGAAACTTTATGATGGAAGTCAGCTCGGTAGGGTATAAGACGGTTACCCGTAGTGTGACCTTGAAAAAAGGTAAAACGCTGGAAGAGAACTTTGAACTGGAAGAAGATGCGATTGCTCTGGACGGAGTAGTCGTCTCTGCCAACCGTAGTGAAACGACCCGACGTCTGGCACCGACTCTGGTCAATGTAGTAGATTTGAAACTGTTTGAAACCACTAATTCTTCTACATTATCACAGGGCTTGAATTTTCAGCCTGGTGTCCGTGTAGAGACTAACTGTCAGAATTGTGGGTTTCAGCAAGTCCGGATCAATGGGCTGGACGGCCCCTATACACAGATACTCATCGACTCCCGTCCCGTGTTCAGTGCCCTTTCCGGGGTATACGGGCTGGAGCAGATTCCTGCCAGCATGATCGAACGTGTAGAAGTCATGCGCGGGGGTGGATCGGCATTGTTCGGCTCTTCGGCCATTGCGGGAACGATCAATATCATTACGAAGGAGCCTCTGCGAAATTCCGGTCAGTTATCGCATACGATCACTTCCATTGGTGGCAGTTCCGCATTCGATAACAACACCTCGCTGAATGCTTCCCTTGTAACGGACGATCATCGTGCCGGATTGTATATCTTCGGGCAGAACCGTCATCGGTCGGGATATGATTATGACGGAGACGGATTTACGGAACTTCCGAAACTGAAGAATCAGACGGTCGGTTTCCGTTCTTATCTGAAAACGAGTACTTACTCCAAACTAACGTTTGAATACCATCATATGCAGGAATTCCGCCGTGGTGGAGATATGCTGGATCGTCCTCCTCACGAAGCCCATATTGCCGAGCAGTTACAACACTCCATAGATGGCGGAAGTCTGAAATACGATTATTTCTCACCGAATGAAAAGAATCGTTTAAGTGTTTTTGCCTCGGCAGCCAATACGGATCGTGACAGTTATTATGGTCCCGGCAACGATCCTCTGAAAGCATACGGAAAGACGACCGACCTCACCGCTATGGGCGGTGTGCAATATGTGCACACATTCGACAAATGTCTTTTCATGCCTTCCGACCTGACAGCGGGACTCGAATATAACCGTGACCGGCTGAAAGATAATATGTGGGGATACGACCGCCATACGGACCAGACGGTCAAGGTTTACAGTGCTTTTCTACAGAACGAATGGAAAAACAAACATTGGGGAATTTTGATTGGCGGGCGTCTGGATAAGCACAATATGGTGGATGATGTTATTTTCAGCCCGCGTGCCAACCTGCGTTTCAATCCTACGGATAATATCAATCTGCGTTTGAGCTATTCTTCCGGCTTCCGCGCCCCACAGGCATTTGACGAAGATATGCATATCGAAAATGTAGGTGGAACAGTGGCGATGATCGAGCGTGCAAAGGACTTGAAAGAGGAAAAATCGCAGAGCTTCAGTGCATCCGCAGATATGTATCACCGCTTTGGTGCTTTTCAGACTAATCTGTTAGTAGAAGGATTTTATACGAGGCTGACTGATGTGTTCGTGTTAGGAGGGCCTTTTGACCGTGGTGACGGTGTGCTGGTGAAAATACGCAGCAATGGTCCGGGAGCCAAAGTAATGGGATTGACTCTGGAAGGAAAGATTGCTTATCTTTCTTTGCTTCAAATACAGGCAGGACTGACATTGCAGCGCAGCCGATACGATGAACCGCATAAATGGCACGATGATGCGCCGGCAGAAAGAAAAATCTTCCGTACTCCCGATATCTACGGTTATTTTACGGCTACTTATACTCCCGTCAAACCGTTGTCCATTGCTCTCTCGGGTACATATACCGGCAGTATGCTTGTGCAGCGTATGGACATCAGCGCAGAAAACGTAGCAATGGGCGATATGCCCGAGCGAAAGGCGGAAGCCATCCGTACACCCCGGTTCTTCGATATGGGAGTGAAGATAGCGTATGACTTCAAACTCTATAAAACGGTAGACTTACAACTTAGCGGAGGTGTTCAGAATATCTTTGAAGCATATCAGAAAGACTTCGACAGAGGAGCTAACCGGGATTCCAACTATATCTACGGTCCTTCGCTTCCGAGAAGTTTCTTTGCCGGAGTGAAGATTAGTTATTGATACGATACCGGTCTGTTATTTTCAGAACATTTTATGCATCCGGGAATGTGATAAAACGATTGCTTCCCGGATGTTTTATAAATAAGCGACAGATTTGGCATTGATGATTTCAACGATAATCATGTCTGCCTGACCGATTTTTAGTATTTTTGGCGATTGTAAGTAAGCGATTCAAAGTCTTATCAGATTGTATTACGGATTATGATAAAAAGAAGATGGACGAAATGCTTCATTATTACGAATGTAAAGGCAGTAAAATAATTAGTTTGAATGACCTATTATGGCAACAGAAAATAAAATAAAGTATTTTGAAAATCGGGAAGACTGGAGAAAGTGGCTGATGGACAACTTTGAAACCGAAGACGAAATTTGGTTTGTATTTCCTCTTAAATCGTCAGGTGAAAAAAGTATTGCATACAACGATGCTGTTGAAGAAGCCCTTTGTTTCGAATGGATTGACAGTACGATAAAACCGCTTGATAAAGAACATAGAATTCAGCGTTTCACGCCTAGAAAACCTAAAAGTACATACTCGCAAGCCAACAAAGAAAGACTTAAATGGTTATTGGCAAATAAAATGATACACCCTGAATTTGAAGATAAAATACGCACAGTTTTATCTGACCCTTTTATTTTTCCCAATGACATAATGGACAGATTGAAAGAAGATGAAATAGCATGGAGAAACTACCGGCATTTTTCCGACGCATATAAGCGTATCCGAATTGCATACATTGAAGCAGCAAGGAAGCGACCGGAAGAATTTGAAAAGCGATTAAACAACTTTATCTGTAAAGTGAAAGAGAATAAGATGATAACCGGATTTGGCGGAATAGAGAAATATTATTGAGATTGTCCGAATCTTTATGGAAGAATATCCTTATAGTCTGATGGAAGCGATGGAGCATCATTAGTAGTAAATCACTAAAAACTTTTCTTTCCCTTTTAGTAGTTTGCCTGTTTGAGTTGTATTATATATAGATAGTCAATAAAAGTCAAAGTAATCAACTTATTAAACAGTTAACCTTATGTTCAAACAACTAAGTACTTCTCTACTGATTGCATCAGCATGTATTTTGTCCTCTTGCACGCCTACGGTGAAGCAGGAGATTGCAATTTTACCTACCCCCGTTAGTCTGACGGAACAGTCGGGTGCTTTCGTCTTAAAGGATGGAATGAAAATCGGCGTTTCCGATCAGTCCTTATTTCCGGCTGCCGGATATTTGCAGGATATTCTTCGGAATGTGGTGTCTACTTCTGTAGAGGTGACCGAAGCCGATAAGGCGGATATCTATCTCCAGCTAGGGCAGGATAATGGAAAGCCCGGCTCTTACAAACTTCAGGCTACCCCCAAGTCTGTTCAGGTTGAAGCCGGAGATTATTCGGGTATCGTTTCCGCCATTGCCAGCCTCCACCAACTGCTGCCTGCCGGAATAGAAGTGCAGGGAACGAAACAGACTTTCTCCATTCCTGCCGTGCAAATAGAGGACTCGCCGCGCTTTGAATGGCGTGGTTTTATGCTGGATGCTTCCCGTCACTTCTGGAATAAAGATGAAGTGAAACATGTGCTGGATCTGATGTCCTTATATAAACTGAATAAGTTCCACTGGCATCTGACGGATGATCAGGGATGGCGGATCGAAATCGAGAAATATCCGTTGCTGACGGAAAAAGGAGCGTGGCGTAAATTTAACAAGCACGACCGTGGTTGTATGGAGCGTGCGGTAGAAGAGGACAATACCGACTTCCTGATTCCGGAAAACAAAATACGGATTGTAGAAGGAGATACTCTGTATGGTGGTTACTATACGCACGAAGATATTAAAGAAATTGTAGATTATGCTGCACAGAGAGGTATTGATGTGATTCCGGAAATAGATATGCCGGGACATTTCCTGGCTGCTATCACCCAATACCCGGATCTCGCTTGTGACGGACTGATCGGCTGGGGAGAAACATTCTCTTCTCCTATTTGTCCGGGAAAGGATACGACGCTGGAATTCTGTCAGGATGTCTTTAAAGAGATTTTCGATCTCTTTCCTTATGAATATGTACACATGGGGGGTGACGAAGTCGAGAAAAATAACTGGAAAAAGTGCCCCCGTTGCCAGAAGCGAATCCGCACGGAAGGACTTAAATCGGTAGAAGATTTGCAGGCATGGTTTGTGCGTGATATGGAGAAATTCTTCCTTGCCAATGGAAAGAAGTTGATAGGCTGGGATGAAGTTGTTGCCGACGGACTGACTTCGGATGCTGCTATTACCTGGTGGAGAAGTTGGTCGAAAGAGGCAGTGCCTATGGCCACTTCGCAAGGACAAAGAGTGATTGCCTGCCCGAATGAATATTTCTATTTTGATTATGCGCAGGATAAAAACTCCGTGAAGAAGATATTGGCATACGATCCGTATGCAGACGACCGCTTGTCACCCGAACAGAAAGAATGTTTCTGGGGCGTGCAGGCTAATCTCTGGGCAGAATGGATTCCGTCTATGAAACGTATCGAATATCTGATACTTCCCCGTATGGTGGCGTTGAGTGAAATAGCCTGGGTGCAGCCGGAGGCGAAACCGGATCTGAAAGAGTTCTATCGTCAGCTTGTTCCGCATTTCAAGCGGATGGATATCCTTGGATTGAACTACCGGGTGCCCGATCTGGAAGGATTCTACAAAGTGAATGCTTTCCTTGATGAGGCTTCGGTTGATCTGACTTGTCCGTTGCCGGGCATTGAAGTCCGTTATACTACTGACGGAAGTATGCCGACTAAGCAATCCACTCTTTATGAAGGAAATCTGAAAGTGACGGAAACGACAGATTTTACTTTCCGCACTTTCCGTCCCGACGGTACTCCATCGGATGTAGCACGTACCCGATACGTCAAAGCTCCTTATGCGGAGGCAACTGCTGCTCCGGCTTCTTTGAATTCCGGACTGAAAGCCGTATGGCATAAATTCCGTGGTAATCTTTGTGCGGATATCGATGCGGCTCCCGTGAATGGTGAGTATGTCGTAGAATCCGTTTCTATCCCCGAAGAGGTGAAAGGAGATATCGGCCTGATAATCACGGGTTACCTGGAAGTACCTGCCGATGGCATCTATACATTTGCTCTTCTTTCGGACGACGGCAGTACGCTGAAACTGGACGGCGAATTACTGGGAGATAATGACGGAGCACACTCACCGGTAGAGATTATAGTACAGAAGGCCTTGAAAGCCGGACTGCACCCGATAGAAGTACGCTACTTCGATTGCAATGGCGGAGTTTTGCAGATGGAATTAGTCAATGAAAAGGGTGAGAAAGAAGTGCTTCCTAAAGAATGGCTGAAACATGAATAAACAGATCTCCTGAAGATTTTTTATTAGGTATTAATATAGATGAGGTAATTCTTGTTGAAATATCCCTATAAATGGGTATTTCCCAAATCAAAAGTTCTTCTCAACTTTGCAGAGTGAATAAAACGCCACTATGCAATATTTGAAAGAAGACATACAGGAAAAAATCCTCCACATAGCCGAAGAAGTATTCTCCGAAAAAGGATATAAGGATGCTTCCATGCGCGAAATTGCTTCCCGAACAGGGATTACAGTCAGCAACATCTATCATTATTTCACCAATAAGGATGAGATATTCCGCACGATTCTGAAACCTGTGCTGAATGATTTGTATGCCAAGATATATAGTCATGATGCCAATCAGATGTCCATAGAGGTTTTTACGAATTCGGACTATCAGCAGGAATCCGTGCAGGAATATATCGATTTGGTTTCCGAACACCGTGCCCGGTTGCGTATGTTACTTTTCCAGGCACAGGGATCATCCCTGGAAAACTTCCGTTCGGAGTATACCGATGCGATGACACGTACTATCTTTGTCTTTTTTCAGGGGATGAAGCAGAAGTACCCGCACCTGAATATAGGTATCACCGATTTCTTTATTCATCTCAATACGGTATGGCTGTTTGCCTTGCTCGAAGAACTGGTGCTGCACCACGTGAAGAAAGAAGAAATGCAGAAATTTATAGCAGAATATATAGCCTTTGAAACGGCAGGTTGGAAGGAGCTCATGAATGTATGAGCTCCTTCTTTTTTTGAACGATTCAGAGGAATGTTCTTTTTTAAAAATCAGATATATATAAATGAAAAGGTATGAAAGAAAAACAGAGAAAGAAAAGTGGTGTGAGTCGCTTGTTTGAGATAGCAGGTGAGAAGAAAGGCTTACTGATGCTTGCCGGGGTACTTTCGGCGGTCAGTGCCTTGTGTATGCTGGTGCCTTATTGGTCGGTATATGAAGTGCTGAAAGAGCTTTTGTTGCATGGCAGCAAGATAAGCGAGTTGGATAGCAGTGTGCTTATACACTGGGGATGGGTGGCATTTGTCGGTCTGGTGGCAGGACTGCTTTTACTGTATGGAGCATTGATGGCATCGCATGTGGCGGCGTTCCGTATTCTCTACGGGTTGCGCATTCGTCTGTCCGGGCATATCGGACGCCTTTCGCTGGGATACCTGAACGGTACTTCCACCGGAGCGATCAAGAAGACTATGGAACAGAATGTGGAGAAGATAGAGAATTTTGTGGCGCATACCATTCCCGATCTGGTCAATGTGCTGGCAACCATTGTGCTGATGTTTATCATCTTCTTCTCCCTGAACGGGTGGATGGCGGCTATTTGTGTGGTCTGCATCGTTTGTAGTATCGGTTTGCAGTTTATGAACTTCTTTGGGAAAAAAGCCAAAGAGTTTACGAAAATCTATTATGATACGCAGGAGCGTATGAGTGCTTCAGCTGTCCAGTATGTGAGAGGAATGCCCGTGGTGAAGATATTTGGTCAGAGTGTGCGCTCGTTCCGCCAGTTTAATAGTGAGATAGAGTCCTATAAGAGTTATGCTTTAAGAGTCTGCGACACCTACCAGCCCGGTATGATTGCTTTTACTGTATTGCTGAATTCGCTGATAACCTTCATTTTGCCCGTAGGTCTGTTGCTTCTGAGCAGAGAGACGCAGAATATTGGTCTGGCGGCAGTTTATCTCTTCTTTATTATTATGGGGCCCGGCGTGGTTTCTCCTATCTATAAACTGATGTATCTCGGTTCAAGTACGAACGAGATTGACGAGGGAGTGAAACGAATCGACCGCATATTTGATGAACAGGTACTTCCCGAAACTGCGGTTTCGCATTTGCCCGCTTCCTATGATATCGAGTTTCGTCACGTATCGTTTGCCTACGAAAACAAGGCGGAGACTACCCGTACCGAAGCGCTGAAAGACATCTCTTTTACTGCGCCACAGGGAGCGATTACTGCGCTGGTCGGTCCGTCAGGTTCCGGAAAGTCTACGGTAGCCAACCTGATTCCGCGCTTTTGGGATGTCAGTGAAGGGGAGATCTGCATTGGCGGAATTAATATAAAAGAGATAGCGACCGAGGATTTGATGAATCTCGTTTCCTTTGTTTTTCAGGACAGCTTTCTCTTCTTTGATACGCTCTATGAGAATATTCGGGTCGGTAATACGTCTGCTACCCGTGAACAGGTGATCGAAGCTGCCCGTGCGGCTCAATGTCACGATTTTATAGAGAGTCTGCCGGACGGCTATCATACGCGGATCGGTGACAAAGGAGTGTATTTGTCCGGCGGTGAGTCCCAACGGGTTTGTGTGGCAAGAGCCATTCTTAAAAATGCTCCGATTCTGGTGCTTGACGAGGCGACTGCTTTTGCCGATCCGGAGAACGAATATAAGATGCAGCAAGCCATTCAGCAACTTATCAAAAATAAAACGGTCATCATTATTGCTCACAGACTTTCGTCCATCATTTCAGCCGAACAGATACTTGTCCTGAAAGAAGGCAAGCTCGTACAAAGCGGACGTCACGAAGTGCTGAGCAAAACGGACGGTGTATATAAAAGAATGTGGGATGCCTATACCAGCGCATTCCGTTGGCAATTAACTATCAAAAAGGAGGAAACAAAATGAATGCAATCAAGAATATTACGGTAGGACATACCGAACGTCTGCGTAAACCTGTCGGTTACACGATGCTTGCCAATCTGGTGAATATCGTTCCGTTCTGTCTTTCTATCGAAGCCATAAATGTGATTTTCCGTACGTTTGACGGTAGTGGTACACCGCTGGATACGAATCGTCTTTGGATGATTTTTGCTATATTGGTCGTGTATATGGTGGTGATGGCTTTTGCCGAACGCGCCGCCTATCGTGCCAACTTTCGCGGTGCTTATGAGATGAGTGCCGAAGGGCGTATTAATTTAGCCGAGCATCTGCGTAAATTATCCTTGGGATTCCTGTCCCGCAGAGATCCGGGGGATCTTTCTTCCATGCTGATCACTGACTTTACCATGGCGGAAACGGGAATATCCCATCACTTGCCCCAATTGATGGGAGCGTTGGTAATGCCGGTTTTTGCCTTCCTTGGCTTGCTTTGGATTGACTGGCGCATGGCGGTGGCCATGTTCGTAGCTTTACCGCTTGCGGTTGCTGTCCTGTTGCTTAGCAATATCGCCCAGCGTAAGCTGAGTGTGCGACAGATTGAAGCCAAGATTAATGCCGGAAACCGCTTGGAAGAATATCTGCAAGGCATACGGGTGATGAAAGCATATAATTTGCTGGGAGGCAAGTTCGAACGCCTGAAAATGGCTTTTAGTGATCTCCGTCGTGCCTGTATCCGGCAGGAGGCGCTTCTCGGTCCATTTATCTTATTCTCGGTCACATTGATTCGTGCCGGATTGACATTCATGATACTTTGCGGTACGTACCTGTTGATAGGAGGCGAACTTTCACTGCTCACGTTTGTCATGTTTCTGGTGGTCGGTTCCCGTGTTTTCGATCCGCTGACATCTGCCTTGACTAACTTTGCCGAGTTTCGCTACTTCTCCATCGCAGGAGGACGTATCCTTACGTTGATGAACGAACCGGAAATGAAGGGAGATCGTGATGTGCCCGAAAGCGGAGATATTACTTTTGATCATGTATCTTTCGGTTATCAGGAAAAGGAAATACTGCATGATATTTCCGTGACTCTTAGAAAAGGGACGCTCACTGCTTTGGTCGGTCCTTCCGGAAGCGGAAAGAGTACGATGCTGAAACTTTGCGCACGCTTCTATGATCCGCGTAAAGGCTCGGTTCGTTTTAACGGAATGGATATGAAAGAACTGGAGCCGGAGTCATTAATGAAACATTGTTCCATGGTTTTTCAGGATGTCTATCTGTTTCAGGATACGCTGAAGAATAATATCCGTTTCGGCAGGACAGATGCTACGGATGAAGAGATCGTAGCGGCAGCGAAAAAGGCTTGTTGTCACGAATTCATCATGCGTCTGCCCAAAGGATACGATACGATGGTAGGAGAAGGTGGCTGCACTCTTTCGGGAGGAGAAAAACAACGGATCTCCATTGCCCGTGCCATGCTGAAAGAAGCTCCGGTCGTGCTGCTGGATGAGGCTACTGCCTCTCTCGATCCGGAGAATGAAGTAGAAGTGCAGCAGGCTATCAATACCTTGATTGCGGGACGGACGGTAATCGTTATCGCTCACCGCCTCAAAACGATCCGAAATGCCGACCGGATTATTGTGCTGGAAGAAGGACGAATTGCGGAACAAGGCACTCATGATGAACTTTTGAGCCGGCCGGGGCTGTACGCCAAACTTTGGAATATACAGGAACAGACATCGGGATGGAAACTATAAAAACGGCTCATCAGAGATAAAACGAAAAGGTCCGGCTTTCACAAGCCGGGCCTTTTGTTTACTAGAATTTATGCTATTTACACTTATTCTGTAATATTGAATACATTATATGGTTTTTTTAAACTAACAACCAAATGTGAGAATGCGGGAGAATCACTTCGGCCGATTCCAATGTTTTCAATGTGGCTACGTAATTTTTAATTATGACTAATTAATTCAATTCTGATATTGCAAAGATAGGGGCTTTGACGATTTCCTGCAATCACCTGAAATGGGTATTCTTGGGCGGGTTACTAGCAATATATAGTGGGTCTGAATCTTTTATTCCGGAACATTTGCAGAGTTTCCTGTCAACCTGTTCAGATGACATACCAGTAGTTTTCCTTCATTATCTCTCAAATGCATACCATTGCCTTGACAATAACGGAAGTATTTGCATCGGGCGCACTCGTCTTTTTTCATCCATGAACGGTCGCGATAAGGCTGGAATTTCGTTTGCCATATTTCCCAAAAATCATCCTGATAGATATTTCCTTGATGGTAGTTGGAGCGGATGCTGCTACAGGCACTGATAGAACCGTCAATCAAAACGGAGCCGACTGATATTCCGGCACTACAGAAGAAAGGAGTATTCCGTACTTCACCTTCATAGTTACCCAGGAAACCTTCGCAGCCGTAACTCGCACGGATAATTCCTTCCTTTCGGGTGTCACGGATGAAGTCGAGTACTTGTTTCAGTTCTTCTCCGTTCATACGGAATTCCGGTTCTTCGGCGGCTCGTCCTACCGGAAAGATGGTAGATACTCTCCATCGTTTGACTCCGAGACTGATAAGTAACTCTTTCATAGCCGGCAACTGTGGCAGGCTACGGCGGGTGACACAGGTAATGACGTCGAATGTCAGTTCAGGGATAGCTGTGATTTCCCGTATGGCATTTACGGCACAATCGAAACTTTCGGGATGTCGTCGCATCCAGTTGTGTACATCCTTCAGTCCGTCCAGGCTGATGGATATACTACGCATACCGCTGCGGATCAGGTTGTGAAGCCGTTCGCGTGTGAGACACAGGCCGTTGCATACCATGCCCCACGGGTATCCCCGTCGGGATATTTCTTTGCCGCAAGTTTCCAAATCTTCACGTACGGTTGGCTCTCCACCGGAGATAATGACGAATACATCGTGCGGATTGGTATGTGTTGCTATGCTGTCCAGTACTTTTAGAAAATCCTGCAGAGGCATATCCGGAGTAGCGGGAGAGGACTTGCAGTCACTGCCACAATGGCGGCAACGTACATTACATCGTAAGGTGCATTCCCAAAAAAGCTGTCTGAGCGGATGTTCTTCCACTCTTTCGTGTTTCATCCGGCGAAATATTTCTAAAGCCAGCCATCGGCGGGGAGTAAGGGGGATGATACGTTTCATTCTTCTTCTTTTTTCTCCTCTTTAAGTAAAGTGACTTTTCCCTCTTTTCCAAGGTCTTGTATTCTAATCTTTTTTGTTTGGTATGCACCATTCTTTTCGCCGTCTACATCTGTATACTCAAGGTACATTTCTGTATCTTTGGGAGGATACTCTTTGAATTTAAATGTATTGATTGCTATACCGCTTACCGTACAATGCTCTATTTCACGTGACTCGGTATAGGCAGTATCTGTAATTAATGAATCTTCTTGATTCATATAACTGGATACTACGCGAATGCCATTAATAGTTTCTTTTTCTTCATTTTGTACTTGACTGCTTATTATAATGTCAGGAGTCCAGACGGGACCGGGACCATAATAACAAGGTTCGTCCCAGATCTCGTTATTATTGCCACATCCGGAAAAGCCTAAAGCGGCGAGCAGACTTAGTAGATATTTGTTTTTCATGTTGTTAATGTGTTTAGTTCTTGTTGGGACAAAGATAATTAATCTTTGAATTGGTTGTTCTCCATTGTTCGTTTTATTTTTTTTAGATGCTTTTCCAATGCAATATACACTTCTTTCCGATAACTGACAAAAATAGTTTTATCTGTTTGGAAGGAATCTTTCTTTTTACCGTCATAGTGCGGAATATTGGATAAAAACAGGCTATACGAGAAAATCATGTTCTCCTCTATTTGGCGGGAAGGCTTGAATGACTTGGCAGGTATGTAAGAATAAATACCCTCTTTACAACGGTAGGGTTTATACATTTGCACAACTCCCCACGAATTAATCTCATCCACCCGGATGCTTCTTTTCCCGAACAGGCTTCGTTCTTCTATTCTATCCTCACAAAGTAAAATCTTACTGGGTAATGCCCAATAGATTAACAGGATAGACAAAGATATGGGCAACAAGAAAATAAAAAGGACTTTATTCTCACTTAAATTGGATACACATAAAAAGTAGATCATAAATGCACTGAATATACTGCATATTGCAACTCCTGCCCAAACAAACTTATTTGTAGAATAAATCCAGAATGTGTTTTTTTCCAAACTTTTATCTTTCATATTTAATTCAATTCTTTTACAGAATCCGGATTGCCATGTTTCGTTTAAATCAAGCTATCTTTCATCATTATTCGTAGTTGTTTTTGTGTAGGTAATGTTTTCCATCCTTTATCTGGCGCTTTTAGAGTAAACCAGGATGGTACGGTGTCTAATATTCGATGTCGGTTGGGGGCTTTGGCTAAGAATGTTACAAAATAACGGGTTCCGATTGGAGTGTTTTTACTCTCGTTAAATGATATAAAAAAACTTCCTTTATATAAAGTCTTATTATATATAAATTCATATTTTGCGCTTTGTCCTCTATAAGCAGAACCGTATTTAATAAGAGTTACTATAGAATATATGCCATCCTTTCTTACATTGTTGTTTCTAATTGTTGAGACAGCATACAATAGAATGAATACTATAATGGGAACTATAAATTTAAAAATCTTGGTTTGATTAATCAGCTTCATTGCTATTCTATATCCTTTCATTTTTCTTCATTTTTTATTGCAACTAATGTCCGGTGGCTAACCGACCGTTAAGACAACTCATTTGCTCGTTAGTGGTAGTTGTTCATTACTCCATTCGGTCAATATTACATTAAAATCAGCCAACATTAAATCAAAGTCATACTTAACCTTCTTATTTAGTTTGTTTGTTATATGACTTAATGCTGATAGGATATATTCGCTTAATCTTTTTTTTTGTTCAGAATGATTCAGTTCACTAAATTCTTTTTCAAGGGTTATCACTGCTTTTACTTTTCCAGTATCTGTTCTGAATGGTCCAAACTCAAAGCGATTTCGAAGATAATATCCATTCTTTTCAATCTCTTGTTTGGTAAACATTGTTAGTAATTTGGGGTATAATTCTTTTTGTCTCAATTTCAGTTTTTCATCAGCGATAACGTAATTGCATTTACAGCAAACATGGTCGTAATAACTAAATGAACACTTTAGAATAATTTTATTGACAGCCTGACCATACAATTCAGGTCGCATTTGTTTGTTTAATTTTGATTGTAAATCATTCTCAATACTTTCAATAACAACCTTAGAGTTCTCATAACAGTTACCAATTGTACGTTCAATCCAAATGGGATTTTTAGGAATCCAATTTCGTTGACTTCTAAGTTCTATACCTTGTACATCTTCTTTCGTTTTATATTCCCATGCTATGGATTGCCTCTGAAAGGGATCATCCGGGCTGAAATGATAACTTGTCCTTCCTGCTTCCATGGTAAATCCGTTTATTCTTCTTGACCAAATGGCTTCGACGAAACGAGGCTCTCTGTGTTTATTGACAAAGCAAGTCATCGGGTTTCCATTAAAGAAAGAGCCTCTTAATGCCTCAAGGGCCTCATTAGATCCCCAACCTATGATTGCCAAACTCTCGCAAACCCGAACTGCATTATTCCACTCTTCTACATTTTTGTAATCCGCATATTTAAGAAATTCAGCGAATAAACTATCTCGCAATTTGTCAATATCATTTTGAGATTTCAAAAAAACTTCAAGTTCGTTTAATTCTTCTATTTCAAATATTCTGTTCATTTGTTTTTTATTTTAACCGCTAATGTCCGGCAGATAATTGACTATTAAGGTGCTTTATCAGTTTGTTAGCAATCTAATTCATTTCTATTTAATAATTCATCAATATTATGCCTCTAAAAATACAGTTTTGTCTGATCACCCACAAAGGAATTTGTTAGTTTTTTCCTCTATCCTATGAAAAAGCATCCCTTGACAGTCAACAATGATCTGTTGCATGATATGTTTGATCAGGAAAAGGTAAAGAGCGGGCTCGTTTTTATCTTTACCATGCTAGGCTGGTATTTATCCACAGGATGTGCGAATTGATATTCTCCCCCTTTTGCATATATTGGAAAGGATATGTGTAATAGCAAAAAGTGTGATACTTTCTGTGATATCCTTTCTTTTTGATTTGATTTAAAGTAATTCCCTATCGTTGTATATTGTAGAATTGCCTCAAATAGCGGTTTCTCGCTCTCTGAAAGTAGTTCTTCTACTCCCGGACCGGCTCTCAGAGTGCTTCAGCACGGGGCTTAGTAGCGTGAAGAGTAAGGTTAGATAAGGTATATTGTGCGTATAGTGTAACTACAGCCTGCAAATAGCGTAACTATATCCTGTAAATAGCGTCAGTATCTACTCCCCATAAATAGCAAAAACAGTTTGTACGATATATATTTCTTTCCACAAAGTCCGTCTTTTGTTATTAGATTTTTCTGACTTGATTTAATTGACGGTAATTTTCTCTTTCCAGGTTATACCACTTATATCTGTCAGAATTAGTTCGTAGTCACTTTTGGGCAAGTCCATAAAAACATCACTTCTGATTGTAAGAGTTGCTTTACTTCCTAAAGGAATGATGAGGCTGTGTTTTCCCGGAGCTACTTTGGCTACATAGTCATTTTTTATTCGGGTAAGTGGGAAGCGGGCTAGCTCTTCTCCATTCTTTTGAAGTATTGTTTTTCCATTCTCGTCTTTTAGTGTTATGCCGATCAGGAAGGAACCGTACACGTCGGCTCCTTCTATCCGGTATACTTTGAACGTGAGGATATCCTCTTGAATCTTTGCATTGGATATTTTCAGTTCCGGTTTGACCGATTTGTTGTGCAAAGGTCCCCAAATACCGTTATGGAAGACTTGGTTAGTATATAAGGTCAGTATGAAAAGCAGTACTGCACCGCTTATTGCGACTTTACTGAATTGCTTGATAGATAGTGGAAGTTCACCGGAAGTAAGCCATACAAGCCATTTGTTCTTGGAAAGTTTTGGTAATAACAGATAATCCAAAGAATATTTTCCACCACCGGACAGGAAAATAGTGAATCCGGCTGACACTCCCAAGATGCCGATTTGCCATTCGTCGAGGCAGGTAGTGCCCAGCCAGCCGGAGCCTAAAAGAATGCCGAATGCCAGACTGAATACGCCGATACTCATTAATCGTGTGAAGAAACCGAGCATATAGAGTAACCCGACGATGCCTTCTACTAATGTGAAAATTACCATTGCCCACCAAAGTAAATCCGGTGTGCTGACCAAGTATTCAATAATCGGTTTGATACCAATGGAATTGGGAAGGAAATGATTGAACTTTTCTCCAATGTATCCGGTGGCATCCGGAATGAGTTTGTTTTCGAGAACGAGTCTGCGCCAAAAAGCTGAAAAATAAGTCCAGCCTACGATCAGTCGTAAGGAGAGAGTGAAAATGCCCGCAAGTACGTAGGCTTTGGATGGTTCTTGTTGTTGTGTCAGCATACTGTTTGTTGTTAGTTTGTTATTGAGAGAATCGTTTCTTATTAGAACAAGTTTCCAGTGGAAAATGTTTTTATGAAAACCTGTTTTTTTTGAAACGATTCTACTCAAGATAAACTACATACAAAACAAAGCTAACAATGCAAAAGTTATTCTTTAAACGGCTATCTTTATACCTTCTTTTTTATTACAATACCGTTTGCATTGTTGGCAAAGGTCGTATCCCAGCATGGCTCCCAAGATGAAGTCCTCTTCGGCAGACAGTTGATTCAAGGGGCGAATGATGATATGCCGCATGGCTTCCATACATTCGGGTTTGCCGAAAAACAGATTAATCTTGTTAGTACCTACTTCTTGTATCATATAACTGATCTTCTGATTCTTCAGCCGGCGGATGGCAAACTCTTCGTGCTCTCTGCTCATCGTATAGAGTACCATGTTGCGTACGCCTTTCTTGAACTCATAAATGTGGTTGAGGAAAATCCGGATTTCTCCGGGAATGATTCTTTCGGTAGCCATGATGTAAACTGTTATTTTATATGGAGATAAAGATTAGCTGATTTCTTGTTTTACTTGTTCAACCCATGCGCTGATACGTTCATCTGTCTGACCGTCTTCATTGACTTCGTCGAGTGGAAGACCTACGAACTTGCCATTAACGACAGCGATAGAAGAATCGAATGTATAACCGGCTGTGTCCACCGCTCCACAGAATTTGCAGCGGGTATCTTTCAGTTCTTCATAAAGAATACCGATAGCATCACAGAACGTATCGCTGTAAGAATCGGAATCACCACAACCGAACAAGGCTACATATTTGTGAGACAGATCGCATTTCTTTAAAACTTTAATACCGTCGTACCAGTCATCCTGCAATTCACCGGCTCCCCATGTGGAACTGCCCAGTACCAGTACATCATATTCACCGACCAAAGCTTCAGTGAGTTTGGATACATCATAAATATGTGCGGAAGGAACATCTAGTTTCTCTGCAATCCGACGGGCAAGGTCTTCTGTTGTTCCGGTAGTGGAACCATAAAATACTCCAATTTTATTCATCTTTGATTCTATTTTAATGTGATGGTGCAAAGATAGAGGGTCTCGGAGAAATAGGAAATCCCCATTTATAGTGGAATAATTGCTTTATTCTCATTATAAATGGGGATAGCATAACGTTTCGGATCTATAAATAGGTTAAAGCCAACAAACCTGATATAAATCTTAAAATATAGCAGAAAACGATTAATGATGGAACAAGCGAATGCCTGTGAATGCCATTGCCATATTGTACTTGTCGCATGTACCGATAACATGATCATCTCGTACAGAACCTCCCGGTTGTGCGATATAGCTTACACCGCTTTTGTGTGCACGTTCGATATTGTCTCCGAAGGGGAAGAATGCGTCAGAGCCTAAAGCTACGCCAGTCATTGTATCCAGCCATGCACGTTTCTCTTCGCGGGTCAGGACTTCCGGCTTTTCTGTAAAAAACTGTTGCCAAACGCCGTCTGCCAATACGTCATCATGATCTTCTGAAATATAAACGTCGATAGTATTATCACGATCTGCACGGCGGATTTTTTCAATCCAAGGCAGATTCATCACTTTCGGATGTTGGCGGAGATACCAGATATCTGCTTTATTTCCTGCAAGGCGCGTGCAGTGAATGCGTGACTGTTGTCCTGCACCGATACCAATCGCTTGTCCGTCTTTTGCATAACATACGGAATTGGATTGTGTATATTTTAAGGTGATTAAAGAAATGATTAGGTCACGTTTGGCTTCAGCTGGAATTTCCTTGTTTTGTGTGGGCATTTCCTTCAAAAGACTTTCGTCTATTTTCAGTTCGTTTCTGCCTTGCTCAAAAGTCACTCCGAAAACATCTTTGTGTTCAATAGGAGCCGGGCGGTAAGCCGGATCTATCTTGATCACATTGTAAGTTCCTTTTCTTTTATTTTTCAGGATTTCCAGAGCTTCGGGAGTGTAATCCGGTGCAATCACACCATCGGATACTTCACGGTTGATAATGCGTGCAGTCTCTTCATCACAAGTATCGGACAATGCGATGAAGTCTCCGTAAGAAGACATACGGTCGGCACCACGTGCGCGTGCATAGGCTGTTGCCAGTGGAGACAGTTTTACATCATCCACAAAATAGATTTTCTTCAGAGTGTCACTCATTTCTACAGCCACAGCAGCACCTGCCGGGCTGACGTGTTTGAATGATGCGGCAGCCGGAAGTCCGGTAGCTTCTTTTAGTTCTTTAACTAACTGCCAACTGTTGAATGCATCCAGCAGATTGATGTAACCGGGACGTCCGTTTAATACCTCAATGGGTAGTTCGCCTTCTTTCATGAAGATACGGGCAGGCTTTTGATTTGGGTTGCAGCCGTATTTCAGTTCGAGTTCGTTTGCCATATTATTTAATTATGAATTACTGATTACAAATTGATAGCGACAAAATTACTAAAAAAAGAATAGCCAGCCTAGCCTCCTGTTATAAATTAGTAACAAGTAATTAGTATTGGGGAAACTGTGAGTAGCGAAAATACCTATTTGTGGTGATTGCATATCCTCGAAATATTCCGTTTCTTTGCAGTCTCTAATATAAATAGGTGTAAATGGATAATTTGCAAAAATACAAACCAACTGATAAGATGATTGATCTCATCAGTGATAACTATTCCTTGTTACAAGTGATGAGCCGTTTCGGCCTTTCGTTGGGATTTGGCGACAAAACAGTGAAAGAAGTTTGCGAGCTTAATGGAGTAGATTGCAGGACTTTTCTGATTGTAGTCAACTTTATGTCTGAAGGTTTCTCACGGATGGATGGAAGCAGTGAGGATATTTCTATACCAGCACTAATCGATTATCTGCGGCAAGCCCATATTTACTTCCTGGACTTTTCCCTTCCTGCCATTCGTCGTAAACTGATTGAAGCGATTGACTGTTCGCAGGATGATGTAGCCTTTCTGATTCTCAAGTTCTTTGATGAATATACACGAGAGGTACGTAAGCATATGGATTATGAGGAGAAAACGGTATTCAAGTATGTGGATGCGCTGATAAATGGCAATGCTCCCCGGAATTATCAGATTAGCACATTCTCCAAACATCACGACCAGGTGGGAGAGAAGCTGACAGAACTGAAAAATATCATCATTAAATATTGTCCTGCCAAAGCCAATGAGAATCTGTTGAATGCGGCTCTTTTCGATATATACGCCTGTGAGGCCGGCTTGGAATCTCACTGCAAGGTTGAAGACTATATTTTTGTTCCTGCCATTCTGAAGCTGGAAAGGAGGATTAGGGAAAATGAAAAATAACGAAGCCATTCGAATTGCGATCGCCGAAACCTCAGTGATTATCCGGGGTGGGCTGACCGCTGCATTGAAGCGTCTTCCTAATGTGAAGGTGCAACCTATAGAATTACTTTCAGTGGAGGCTCTGAGTGATTGCCTGCGTACGCAATATCCGGAAATGCTGATTGTAAATCCTACTTTTGGTGACTACTTTGATGTAAATAAGTTCCGGGAAGAAACTGCCGGTAAGAAAATACGTTTGATTGCTTTGGTTACCTCTTTTGTAGATGCCTCTTTGCTGACTAAATATGATGAGTCGATTTCTATCTTTGATGATCTGGATATTCTTTCTAAAAAGATTCATGGTCTGCTAAATCTAGCTTCGGAAGAGGAGGAGCTTGACAATCAGGAAACGCTTAGCCAACGGGAGAAAGAGATAGTGGTCTGTGTGGTGAAAGGTATGACGAATAAAGAGATTGCAGAGAATCTTTTCTTGTCTATCCATACTGTCATTACTCACCGAAGGAATATCAGCAAGAAGCTGCAGATACACAGTGCGGCTGGTCTGACTATTTATGCGATTGTAAATAAGCTTGTTACGCTCAATGATGTGAAAGATTTATAACCTTCAAAGAATGTTATAAAATCTGAAACCGTTTGCGAACACGGAATCTTTTTGTACCTTTGCAGTGCAATTGAGAAATTGCTATTAGTTTAAAAGGTAAAAGAAAAGATTATTAAGGTATTAGATTTAAATAATTAAGGTTTTAAATTTTTTAGTATTCAATAGGACATTTTTGGTAAAAGGTAAAAAGGATAACAATAGGTAAGAAGTTTAAAAGGTAAAAAGAAGATTAGTTTTCAGGAATTGAGGTAATAAAAGAAAAGCCTTCCTGGCTTTTCTGATGCTGCGGCGAGTGGTTCCCTTCTAGGAATTGACTCGTTTTTTGTTTATAGACGCAGGGGAGCTGAAAGGTATATAAATACCGGGATTGCTAATGGCCGGGATTGGTATAAAACAAAATCCCGACGAAATCGCTTCGGCGGGACTCTATTTCATTTTTACTTAAATGTGGCTACGTAATAAAATTATGACTAATTAATTCAATTCTGATACTGCAAAGATAGTGCGTTTCTGTATCTGTCACAATCCCCTTTATAAGGTATATTGCGTAGCTGTTCTCACTATTAATGATTAGTGGTGGATATCATTTTACTTTTTTCCACTCTTTCGTTGCGAAATCATATGATTTGATCACTTTGGCAGGGCAACCGGCACAAATAGAGTATGCCGGGATGGAACGGCTGACAACGCTTCCGGCAGCCACTACACAATGTTTCCCTAAAGTTACTCCCGGCAGTATGACGGAGTTTGCACCTACCCATACATCATCCTCAATAGTGACAGGCTGTGTACTTACTCCTTGTTCGTCGATTGATTTCTCCGCATCTTGATAGTTATGATTAAGTCCTGTGACTGTTATATTCTGTGCAAGATTCACATGATTCCCTATACGAACCGGACCGATAATGGTATTTCCTAATCCGATGCGGGTATAATCTCCAATGATTAAATCTCCTACCGCATTATTAAGGCAGGAAAAGTCTTCTACTACCGAATAGCGCCCTAGCGAGAACTGATTAAAAGGAGGAAGGTCTTTGCGGACACTGCGATAAATTACGGAACCTTTTCCACGTTTCAGATATACAAAATAGAAAAGGCGTATCCACCAGTTGGGACGTGTCTTTACGGGATGCATAATAAAACGATGTACGGCTTGTTTCAAAGCCGGATTCTGTTTGATTCGCTGTTTCAGTGTCCTTTTCTCCATATTGAATATTTTTGTTTCTTTTTATCTTCTACTAAATAATTCGGTATTGCCAGACTGTATGTGATTGCCAATCCTAAAAGCAATATCCACCATTTGAGTGACGAGGTCCAGTGGTATCCTGTTATCAATAAAGTCCAGATACTGACGAAGGTACATAATTTCATCGGAGAAGGTATCAGCTGCTGGGCTATACGGTTGCAGAAATTCCAGTTGCCTTCTAATAAAGACGGCAATAGATAAGAGAGGGTCTTCCGTATGCGCCTGCGATAGGGATAAACAGGGGCTGAGTCACAATGTACAATCACATCCGGCAGATATTCAATATATATATTCTGTTTGAATAACTTCCGTTCGAGATTTGTTTTGGCAGTTCTTTGATTCTTCTGTAGCCATTCTAAGTCGAAAGCCATATTGGTTCCGAAAAGACTTGAAGAAAAGCCGATCTGAGTATTCCCCGATCTGAAAAGACTGTTATTGATTTCTTCGGATAGAGCATGGAAACGTTTCCGTACTCCCTTACGATTATTAATGATCGTGTGTAACTGCATTGCCTGTATTCCGGCATCGTAGGCATTATAAATCTTTTCCAGAAAATGGGGTGATAAAGCACTGGCTTTATCAGAAAGAAGGATGACTAATTCGTATCGTTCTTTATCTAATGAATCAATTGCTTCCAGCAGATCTTTATATGTGATGAATTCATATGCTTCCTGTTGGTATATTGAAGGAAGGAGGCTTCCGTAAGGAACTAATATGGCACACTGATATTGTTTTCTGGCTTTGGGATAATTGGAATGTTTGAAATGTGAGGCAACAGCCAATATGAAAAGGTATAGGAGCAAAAGCCCTATACACAAAAAGAAGAAATCGTCTGCTATGTAGATAAAGTTGTCCATTCTGCAGTGAAAGAGTTATACGTTCTCTTTTTGAACGAATGCAGTAACTGTTTTCAGAATGATTTTTATGTCCAGTCCGAAAGAGAAGTTTTTTGCATATTGGATATCCAGTTGCTTGCGTTCTTCTGCGGAGAGTTTACCCGCTTCACCTCTTTTTTCAACCTGCCACAGTCCGGTAAGTCCGGCTGGTCCCATAAAACGGTCGATATGTTCATCGCTGGTCAGTAACTCTGCCTCATAGAGTGGGAGGGGACGATTGCCTACTATAGACATATCTCCTTTGAGGATATTGATAAGCTGTGGTAATTCATCAATGCTGTATTTACGGATAAAACGTCCTATCTTTGTGATTCTGGGGTCATTCTCCAGTTTTACGAAAGCATTACTTTTCTCTTTTGATTTCTTGTGAATATAGTCTTCTTCCGAAATTACAAAATCGTCGGATATCAGGAGAATTTCTTCTTCGTCTGCTTCTTCAGAGACATTGGATTCTTCTCCCCATATATCTTCTTCCTCTTGTTCTTCCTGTTGGTATTGGTTGAGGGCATTGAAATCCTTCAGATGTTTATCAGCGTCGGTATACATCGAACGGAATTTGAGAAAATCAAATATCTGATAATTGCTTCCTACACGTTTGGATTTATAGATAATCGGCCCTTTGCTCTCCAGGCGAATGGCTATAGAAGTTGCTATTAAAAGAGGAGAAAGGAAAAGTAATGCTATTCCGGAAAAGAATATATCGAAGATTCTTTTCCACGAAGGCAAGCGAAAGGCATTTAAATTCTGTGTTTTGAGTTGCAGCGCTTCTATTTTTTGTTCTTTTCTACGTATGAGAAAAGTTGACAGATCTTTCAGTACTTCACTGTTGGTTTCATACTTAATCGTGTTATTAACTCCTGCCTTCAAGTATTCTGTAGCTTCTTCCTTAGTAATGGAATCTATAACTAGTACCATATAAAGCCCTGGATACATTTTTCGTATAGAGCGAATATCGGCGATATCTTTTGATAGTTCTACCTGCTCAATAAATAAAGCTGCATCGTATTTTTCTCGTATCTTGTCTAGCACTTTAGTTGCCTTATAGCAGTTTGGTGCTGCATAGAATACTCCGGTACTTAATTTCGAAAACAGTTCTATTGTTTTGTTGTGTCTGCCTATGTAAACAAAATATTGCATTTAAAGGCTGTATTAGTCGATAATCTTTTTGATTCGGATTTTTAGTTCCAAAGGATTGAATGGCTTCAGAATATAGTCTTCTGCTCCTTCTTCCAGTAATTTGATCCTTTCCGTGGTACTTTCTTCGCTGGACAGCATAACGATGGGAATTGACTTGAATAACTCATTGGCTTTCATGTATCTGAGGAATTCATCTCCTCTCATTAGCGGCATACGGATATCGGAAATAATGAGATCGGGTACATTACCTTCATTAAGCCAATCTATTGCTTTAATAGGATTTTCCAAATACATAACATCGTAATCCTTACCTAGATATATACTTGCAACTTTTCCAATAGTCGCTTTATCGTCAACTAATAGTATCTTTTTTTTCATACAAATAGAACCTTTCTATCGCTTGCTTTGCTACTTGATTTATATAGATTAAATTGAATCTCTTGTCTTTGTTTCACTTCGTGCAAATATATATATAATTTTAGAATAAATTTCCAATTAGCAGAAGTAAAATTCATGGAGATTATTATTTTTATTTATTAATAGAATATATCTGATACATTTAGTGAGGAAAAAAACACGGATTTCATTTTTTTTATGAAATCCGTGTTGATAAGGGAGATTAGTTTTTATTTGTTTGGAATACCTTGTTTACATCAAAATCATTCCACCATTTTTCATTTTCTGTACCACCGCTCGTTACCCAGTCGCTGAATTGTGAATAAGCAGTTTTGATATTTACATACTCTAAAGGCCATTTGAAATTGGAAGGAACCATGATACCCCATGCCAGATTCTCTTTACTGATATAATATTTTTTGCTGCCATGATGACTGTTATCGTTGTTTCCGCCAAACAGATCGGTGTTTGCGAGTTTGGTTGGTTGATAGCCTGCAACATGTATTTCCTTACGTGGGTTTCTGTTGCCGTCTACGATGATAAAGACATTCAAATTGTTGACATTAAAAGCATCTGCTGATATTGTCGGATTATTGAAGGTAATGGAGAAACTGATATTCTTAGGTTTGGTATTGCCTGCATAGTCTGAGACAGTATTAATCTGCTCATACCGATCTCTTCCCAATACTTTATGAGCATCATCAAACAGAGGAATCACAGCATAATCCTGACCACTTTCGATATTGTTATTATTTAGATTGAAATTCTTGGCAAGAGTATTGTCACTGAATTCAACTGACTGTGTAATGGCATTGGCGGGTACATTGTCCAGCATAATAGCTGCTCCGATGCTTTTGGTTGCTCCGGCTGCGGATAAGTCAATACTTAACTCGAATTTTGTTACTTTATTCTCTTTATTAGTATATATTTTCCTTTTCTGAATGGTCAGAACGATATCATTCATATCATAATCTCCATATAGTGGCCATTGGTCTTCGAAGAGGTAAGTATAATCTTTGTTGTCTTCCACTTCAATAGGGAATTCAGGATCTTCCGGGTCAGGGGTAGGGTCAGGTATTTCTGAAAGTTCACCACATGAAGTAATGATTGTTTTGGAACCATTCGGGATATATAATTCTACTGAATTTTCCATAATGTAATTAGGGTTATTGGCAGGTACCCCTTTGGCGAATTCCCCTTCCGGGCATTCAATATCCAAATTACCATTGAACTTAGTTGTCCAACCAGTAGATATGCTTTTTGTGGATTTTATTAATGAACGAGTTCCGGCAGCTTTAAAAGTGACATTAGGAATATCCATTATCTCTGCTTTTATCATAGAACCATTATTCAGTTCAAAAGTGCTTCCGCTATTACCGCATTTAAAAGATGGAATAGCTATAAAAGTACCATTTTCTACGCCACCAGCCAATATACCTTTATTCATTATGATAGTTCCGCTTGTTCCTCCGAATTCGAAAGAATTTTGGGCATAAAGACTGCAATTATTAGTAAAAGTAGGGTTACCGCCATTATCATTACTTATTTTTTGAGCATTAACAGTTCCATCATTTACACCAATCCCACCTATAATGAAAGTTGGAGTATTAATTGTTGCTTCAGTTCCATTATAAAAATAGCATGTTGCATCTTGAGAATTAAACTTTAATGCACCTTCTTGAATAGTCAATTCTCCAAAGTTATAAATAGCTCCTTTGGTAAATACGGACTGTTCCCAAGAAGCAACAGATTTTCCTGTAACATTAATTGTGGCTTTAGGAGCATTGTATAAAATAGACGTCGTATTCAAGTCCTTCATACTATTGACACTAATTGTTCCAAAATTTTTCAGTAATACTCCTATGGCAGCAAGATTGATGTTATTGCCAATAAGACTTCCGCCTGATTGAATCGTTAATATTGAGTTGTCAGCAATAAGAAAACTCGTGAATGAATCGGTGTTGATTTTTCCACCCTTCAAAATAATAATATCTGCACTTTGTATTTGGTTTTGCGAGGGTGTCCATTCACCTTCTACAAATATGGTAAATCTTCCGCCATTCAAATATCCACTGGTATGGTTGATTTCACCATTAAATTTGTTTTTTATGATATAGCTTTTGCCTGCTTCCAAATGATGATTTGATTGATTCCAATTAGTATTACCTGTAAGTTCAATAGCTCCTGTGGTATCATAAGTTTCTTCGGGATATTTTTCTGGAATATTATAGCTTCCGATGGTCGCTTTTGCAACTCTTGTAGTCCTTGAACCTACAAATTCTTTATTTTTAGATACATCCCATGTACTAATAGACACTCTGCTTCTAGAGTCTGTCTTACGAATATATAGGTAATTAGTTCCTTCTGTATAATTTATTTCTTGTGAAAAAGCTTGACCTTTCTTGGCAACTCCTTTGGCAAGTATATGGTAATCAGACGTTGAAAATGGATTTGCGTCCAATATTTCTATTTGGTTGTAAAGTTCATCATCAATTTCTATGTTTAGAATACTAGTTGTAGTCATATTCCAGTCAAATCCATCCGGTGCAGCAAAACCGTCTCCCATTGGATTGGCTGTCTGATAAGACGGATCATATAGATCCTTCTCGGAATCTACGCAACTGGATAACATGCTTACTATTGCTATCGCAATAATAGATGTAAGCAGAATTGTTTTTTTCATCATAATGTCTATTGTTTGATTGTTTTTTTGTTTGCTGCAAAGATAGTTGTATATTTTGGATTAAAGATGTATTTATTGATATTTCTTGTGTAAAAAGCAACGATAATTCCGTTTTGGTTCGCTTTATATGAAAAACGAAAGAAAAACCTCCTGATTTTTTCTTTTGCAGAAATATTATAGAATGAAAATCAGGAGATTACTATAGAGATTTTTTTTTAGGGTTTGGTAATTTCCCCTATTAAACAAGAGTTCATTTTGTATCGGATGTCTTTATTAGATAGTCCGTGTCCCAGCAAAAACATCAGTTTAGTTACAGCACATTCGGGAGTACTGTCATATCCACTGATAACACCTGCTTCGAGTAGATGCATTCCGGTCTCGTAACGTCCCATTTCTACTGCTCCGGAAGCACATTGTGTGATGTTAACAATGATAATTCCACGATCAGTAGCCTCTTTTAATTCCCGGATGAACCATTCTTTTTGCGGTGCATTTCCTGATCCGAATGTTTTCATGACGACCGCTTTCAATCCGGGGACATGGAGTAGTGAATGAATGATCTCCTCCTGGATGCCGGGGAAAAGAGTTAATATTACCACATTCGTATCAAACAGATAGTGTGGCTTTAGTGGTTTGTCCGGGTCCGGTTTGCGAATAAGGTTGGGCTCGTATTTAATATGGATGCCTACGCGTGCCAATGGCGGGTAATTGAAAGACCGGAAGGCATTAAAGTTCTCAGCATTGATTTTTGTGGTACGATTACCCCGCATCAAGTGATTTTCAAAGAAAATACATACTTCGGGGACAATAGCTGTACCGTCCGGATTCTTGGCAGCAGCAATCTCGATTGCAGTGATCAGATTTTCTTTTCCGTCCGTACGCAGCGTTCCGATTGGCAATTGAGAACCGGTCAGAATAACAGGCTTACTCAGATTTTCGAGCATAAAACTTAGGGCAGAAGCCGTATAGGCCATTGTATCCGTTCCATGCAAAATTACAAAGCCATCGAAATAGTCGTAATTATAGTTGATGATCTTTACAAGTTTTGCCCAGTAAGCTGGTTCCATATCCGAGGAGTCGAGAGGAGGATCGAATTGATAGGAGGAAATGCGATAGTTGAATCTTTTCAGCTCAGGAACGTGCTTGAGCAAATGGTCGAAATTAAAGTTTTCTAAGGCACCTGTCTCCGGATTTTCTATCATTCCGATAGTTCCACCCGTGTAAATTAACAAAACGGAAGGGGTCTCTACTCTCATAATTGATGAATTTCTGTTAAAACGCTGACAAAGATATAGATTAATTGCGAATTATGAATAGTAAATGATGAATTTGTTCGTAGTTTGCAGTGAAATGTTATAAATCTGAATATTTATGCGTAATTATACGATGGATTAAAAGAAAAAATCAAGTGAGTTGTAAAAATAGTCAAGTAGCTAAAATTGTTTGGAAAGAATGGTTATGCAAAGCAAAACGATACTGCCCGGCTATTTTAGCTACCATTTGTCTGACTATTTCTTATGTCTATTTAAGCGCATCTTTCAGTTTTAGAATGGCTTTTTCCGGATCTTTTTCTTCTTCAAGCAGAGTGACAAAGCGGCTACCGATGATAGCTCCGGAAGCATGTTCGCAAGCTGCTTGAAAAGTAGCTTTGTTGGAGATACCGAAACCAACCATTAGCGGGTTGCGCAGATTCATATCTTCGATCTTTTTGAAATAGGCACGTTTCTGTTCATTAAAGTCTTGTTGTGCGCCTGTAGTTGCTGCGGATGAAACCATATAGATGAATCCGTCTGTATGTGCATCGATCTCACGTACCCGCTCTTCGCTGGTCTCCGGGGTGATGAGCATGATTACTTTGATTCCATAACGTTCGGCAATGATACGGTAGTGATCCTGATAATCTCTGAAAGGCAAGTCGGGGATGATAACGCCGTCTATTCCGCATTCCACGCATTTGCGGCAGAAGTTTTCAAATCCGAACTGCATAATAGGGTTTAAGTATCCCATAAATACCAATGGAATACTTACTTCCTGGCGAATGTTTCGTAATTGTTCGAAAAGGATTTTCAATGACATTCCGTTGCGTAATGCCTGAGTGGCGGCATTCTGGATAACGATGCCGTCTGCCATAGGGTCACTGAATGGAATACCGACTTCAATCATGCTGACGCCATGTTTTTCGAGAGTACGGATGACATTGACTGTTCCATCAAGGGTAGGATTACCTGCACAAAAATAAATAGAAAGGATGTCTTTCTTGTTGCTATTAAAGAGTTGATTAATTCTGTTCATGATTTTGAGAATTTAATTTTATGACTTTAGTTCATTTAGAAATATCCGGATTCGTTCCGGATCTTTTTCCCCGGGCTTCAGTTCGAAACGACTGTTCAGGTCGTAGCCTGCCAGACGGGGATGGTCGAATGCTTTCAATGCATTGGCACTGTGTGAGTTGATGCCGCCACTCAATAAGAATGGAACTTGTCCGTTGTAGGTATGCAGAATGTTCCAGTCGAATTGGTTTCCTGAGCCACCATACTGCTCACATTTCGTATCAAACAGGAAAAGATTGCAAGTTTTTTCATACTCGCTTACGTGATTCAAATCTTTCGGACGAGCTACAGAAAAAGCTTTGATGATTTTCAGGCCGGAGGTGCGCAATGACTGACAGTATTCCGGTGATTCTTTGCCGTGGAGCTGGATATATTCCAGTCCAAAACGGTCGGCGTACATCGTGATTACATCTTTGTCTTCATTTACAAAAACTCCGACACGGCGGGCATGAACAGGTAGGTAAGCGGGAAGTTCGTAGATATAACGGGGAGATTTGGGATAGAAGATAAATCCCATCATATCCACTCTTTGTAGTGACTCCACATCCCGTATATTTTGGGCTTCACGCATACCGCATACTTTGATGATTTTTCCGTTGATCATAGGGCTGTCCGTTTTTGGAAGTTCATATATTTATTGGATGGCTTTCAGAAAGTTCTGCAGAGTTTCTCCCGGTTGCGGAGTTTTCATAAATGTCTCTCCGATGAGGAATCCCCGGAATCCGGCGGTCCGAAGACGTTTTACCACTTCCGGATCGGAAATGCCACTCTCTGATACTAATACCGCATCTTGTGGAAGTTGTCCTGCCAGTCGGAAAGAGTTTTCTACATCTGTGAAGAAAGTACCCAGATTGCGATTATTAATCCCAATCATATCAATTTTGCTATTAATATAAGGTAACTCTTCCGCACTATGGATTTCAAGTAATACTTCCAGTCCCAGTTCATGCGCCTGCTCTGCCAGTTCCTGACATTTTTCCTGTTTCAGTGCGGCGGCGATAAGAAGTACGGCATCCGCACCGACAATTTTTGCCTGATATAACTGATACTCATCAATGATAAAGTCTTTTCTTATAATGGGCACATCGACCAAAGGACGTGCTGTACGAATATCTTTCAGACTTCCTCCAAAAAACTTCTCATCAGTGAGAATAGAGAGGGCGGAAGCACCTGCCGCAAGGTATGACGGAACAATTTCTTCGGGACGTGCCTCCTGTTTGATCCACCCTTTGGATGGCGAGCGACGCTTAAATTCGGCTATAATACCGGAATCGGAAGAAGCCAATGCCCGTTTCATAGAACGGGAAGCCGGAACTTCATTGATACCTTCCTGCAACTGTTCGATGGAAATAGCCTGCTTTTGCAAATCGACTTCAAACCGTTTGTTAGCTATAATTTCGGATAATATATCTTTCATTAATCTTAAATTTAGAATCAAGGCAAAGGATATCGCATATTCATCCTTTACCACTTATCATTTATAACTTATTACCTATTACTTATTATTCAATTCAATGAATTTCTTCAGTGTAGCCAATGCCCGGCCACTTTCTAGTGATTCTTTAGCGAGGGCGATGCACTCTTCAATCGTTTTTTCCGGACGAACTACTTGAATAGCGAAAGCTGCATTGATAACAACCACGTTTTTCTGTGCTTCCGTAGCTGTATTGTTCATGATGTTATCAAAGATTTTAGCAGCATCTTCCGGTGTCTGTCCACCATCCAGATCAGTATCCTGATAACGTGCAAATCCGAGACCTTCCGGAGTATAAATCTTCTCATTGCCACAGGTAGCTACCTTAAACTCGTTCGTCAGAGAAATCTCATCATATCCGTCCAGGCTATGTACAACGGCAAATTTAGTCTTACTCTCCTGATAAGTATAGGTATAAAGGCGCAAAAGTGGAAGATTATACACGCCTAAAAGCTGATAAGTCGGCAACACCGGATTGACCAACGGACCGAGCATATTAAAGAATGTACGTACCGCCAATCCTTTACGGATCGGGGCAACTGCCTTCAGTGCCGGATTGAACAAAGGAGCGTGCAGATAAGCAATATTACATTGTTCCATGCTGCGCCGCATCTGATCAACATCACTTGTGAATTTAACCCCATGTTGCTCCATCACATTGCTGGCACCGCTGACTGAAGTAGCTCCATAATTGCCATGTTTTACTACCGGAATACCTGCTCCGGCTACTGTAAAGCAGGCCGCCGTAGAAATGTTGAACGTATTTTTTCCATCTCCTCCCGTACCGACAATATCGATCGGAGCAAACTCGCTCAAATCAACCGGAACCCGCATTTCCAATAATGCATCACGGAATCCGCATAATTCTTCGACAGAAATATTACGCATCAGAAAGACAGTAATCAGTGATGCTACCTGTACGTCATTATATTTCCCTTGTGCGATGTTTTGCAGGATAGTACGTGCTTCATCGCGTCCCAAATATTGGTGTTCGAAAAGTTTATATAGAATCTGTTTCATAAGTTTATTCGTTTAAGAAGTTTTTGATGATTTCTTTTCCTTGCGGAGTCAGTACGGATTCGGGATGGAACTGGATGCCATGTACATCATAGGTTTTGTGACGTAATGCCATGATTTGTCCTTCCTGACTTTCAGCAGTTATCTCCAGGCACTCGGGAAAACCTTCCCGGCTGACTACCCAGGAATGATAACGTCCGACAGGTATCTCTTTGCCCAGCCCTTCAAAAAGTACGTCTTTCTGCAGGATGCTGATCGGTGTCTGTACACCGTGATATACTTCTTTCAGGTTTTCCAGTCGTGCACCAAAAGCCTCGCCGATGGCCTGATGTCCCAGACAAACGCCTAAAATACTCTTTGTCGGTGCATATCGTTTGATAATGGGCAATAGCAAGCCTGCTTCTTCGGGTATTCCCGGCCCCGGTGAAAGTATGATCTTATCAAATCGTTCCACTTCATCAAGGTTTATCTGGTCGTTGCGGACTACTTCGACGTCTGTAGCTCCCAGTTCTTTCACTGCATGCAGCAAATTGTAGGTGAAAGAATCATAGTTATCTAAAAGTAAAATTTTCATTTTATTGTTATTGTAAAATTGTTGTTCAAATACTGTTTCTGACTTATCAGGCAGATCGCTCTGAACAGTTAGTTTTTTAAATTAACAGCTAAATCGATAGCCTTTTTAAGAGCTCCTAATTTATTGTTTACCTCTTGCAACTCGTATTCATCCTGACTGCGTGCAACGATACCGCCTCCGGCCTGGAACCATAACTCGTTATTACGGCTGACAAAAGTACGGATGGTGATTGCCTGGTTCAGTTCTCCGTTAAGTCCGATAAAGCCGATACAGCCGCCATAAGCACCGCGGTTATGAGGTTCGATTTCACTGATCAGCTGCATGGCGCGTACTTTCGGTGCTCCGCTCAACGTTCCCGCAGGGAAAGTATCGATGAAAGTTTTAATCTTATCCGCCCCTTCATTCAGCTGACCGCTCACGCGGCTGACCAGATGAATCACATGACTGTAATACTGTGGTTCCTTATAAAACAATACCCGTACATCATGGCAATTACGTGAAAGATCATTTCTTGCCAGATCAACCAGCATCACATGCTCCGCGTTCTCTTTCGGATCGGCAAGCAGTGCTTCCGCCAATTCGCGGTCTTTTACCGTATCTCCGGTACGGCGGGTTGTTCCGGCAATCGGGTCGATGTAGGCACGTCCGTCTTCAATTTTACAGTGAGTCTCCGGAGAAGAACCGAAAATGCGGTATCCTCCGAAATCGAAATAGAAAAGATAAGGAGAAGGGTTGATGCTGCGAAGAGCACGATAGACTTTGAAATCATCTCCGGCATAAGGCTGGATGAATCTTCTGGAAAGGACAATCTGAAAAACATCACCACGCATACAATGGGCAATACCCTTGCGAACGTTCGCTTTATGCTCCTCATCGGAGATCGGGCTGCTGACAGGACCTGTCACCGAGAAATTATAAGAAGCATAATTTCTGTTTTCGATAGCGGCCTCCAGTTCCGGCAAACCGCTTTCTTCACCTTCGCCCAGCATTTCTACCAATGTCAATTCATTCTTGAAATGATTGAAAACGATGATATACTTATATAATATGTATAGCAAGTCCGGAGCATCATTCTGCTCATCATGACTTTCTTTCACCGGGATATGTTCGAAGTATTTCACTGCGTTGAATGTGGTGTATCCGTAAAGTCCGCACACATTCTTGTTTTCTCCGGTCACTTGAAACTGACTGATGAATTGATTCATCGCTTTTTCTACCGTGAATGATTGGGTGAGCGGCTCTTCCTTCCGACTGTTGTCAGGATAACTAGCAGTGACTATTCCGCTATTGACACCGATACTTGCCAGCGGACAAAGAGCGATGAACGAGAGGGAATTTTCTCCTGCATGATAATCGGAACTCTCCATCAATGCAGATTGTGGGTACATATCACGTACTTTCAGATAGATACTGACAGGAGTGTGCATATCTCCGAGTACCTGTTTGCTATGGGCTGTATAACTGAATGTTTTCATTTTTATAATTTCTAAATTCAAACTACAAAACTAGATGTTGATAATCACTTTTCATTGAAAGACAAATAAGTTTCAATGTCTTTGTCGCCACGTCCCGATACGGTCAGTACAACCACATCTTCCGGTTTGAACTTCAATTTTTTCAGCGCACCCAGTGCGTGGGCAGATTCCAGTGCGGGAATGATTCCTTCAAGTTTGGTCAGTTCATAAGCGGCTTCTATTGCTTCGTCATCATTGACAGCCAATACGGTAGCCCGTCTTTGAGCGGCAAGATTGGCGTGTATCGGTCCGATTCCCGGATAGTCCAGTCCGGCGGAGATAGAGTAGGGTTCTTCAATCTGTCCGTCTTCGTTCTGGATAACGTAAGTACGGGCTCCATGGATAATGCCCATTTTCCCAAGCTGTATAGTGGCGGCGGTCATTCCGGTTTCTATTCCTTTTCCTCCTGCTTCTGCCAGAATGATGCCTACCCGTCCGTCATTGATATAATGATAAATCGTTCCGGCGGCATTGCTTCCTCCACCTACACAGGCTATCAGATAATCAGGGTGATCACGTCCTTCTTTCTCCATAAGTTGTTTTTTGATTTCTTCGCTGATTACGGATTGCAGGCGTGCCACCATGTCGGGATAAGGATGGGGACCTACTGTTGAGCCGATGATATAATAAGTGTCGGCAGGATGACAGCACCAGTCGCGGATTGCTTCGTTGGTCGCATCTTTCAGTGTCATGTTACCGGAAGTGACTGGGATTACGGTAGCTCCCAGCATCTTCATTTTTTCGACATTGATGTGCTGGCGCTCAACGTCCGTTTTACCCATATAGACAATACATTCCATATCCATCAAAGCACATACGGTAGCCGTTGCAACGCCGTGTTGTCCGGCTCCGGTTTCAGCGATAATACGTTTCTTTCCCATGCGGCGTGCCAGCAAAATCTGTCCGATAGTATTATTGATTTTGTGGGCACCTGTATGGTTCAGGTCTTCCCGTTTCAGATACATTTTGCAACCATACTTTTCTGAAAGTCTGCGGGCGAGATAGAGTGGGGAAGGGCGGCCTACGTAGTCACGCAGCAACTGGTCAAACTCCTTTTTGAAATCTTCGCTTTCGAGCACTCCGAGGTACGTATTCTTCAGTTCCTCTACACATTTGTGGAGAATTTCCGGAACATAAGCGCCGCCGAACTCTCCGTAGTAACCATCCTGATCAACTAAAAAACTTTTCATAATCCTATTTTTATTTATTATTATTTATTCGATTTTCAAAAACGGGCAAATAGAAAGAGCCCTGTCGCAGGTTGCGACAGGGCTCTTTCAAATTTGTTATATCTTTAATGAGGTATATACATACGAGCACTGCTCCCTTACGACTGTCGGAGTTGTAACGGGCGCCACCACCAATATGTATTTACTAACATTGTTCTCATTGTCTTTTGTTATTTATCGGGGACAAATATAGACACTTTGTTTGAAACAACAAACAAAATCTTACTTTTTTTCTTTTTCCTCTTCATTTTTCTGATATAGAACAATTTTCTGCCTGATCTGTTCTTATAAATATTGAATATTTAAACGAAAAACAATTATGAAACAGAGAAAAGTCTTAGTAGGTATTGCTATTGCCATTTTTATTATATTATTGCTTTATTGGTTATTGGTAGCTGAAGATATGAAACCTTGGCTGTCCGCTATGGTTCCTTCAGCCTTGCAACAATTCATTGCCTGATCCCGACAGGTTTCAGATAATTGGCGTATATTTGCAAGGTTAGTAACTAATAACCAAAATAACAACAATAGACAGATATGGAAAATTTTATCTTTCAGAATCCCGTAAAGCTGATTATGGGGCATGGAATGATTGCCCGGTTGAGCAAAGAAATACCATCCGACAAACGTATCATGATAACTTTTGGCGGAGGCAGCGTGAAAAAGAATGGTGTGTATGATCAGGTAAAAGAAGCGCTTAAAGACCATTTTACAATAGAGTTTTGGGGCATCGAGCCTAATCCGGCCATCGAAACGCTTCGCAAGGCGATTGCTTTGGGCAAGGAGCAGAAAGTCGATTATCTATTGGCTGTAGGCGGTGGTTCTGTGATTGATGGTACGAAATTGATTTCCGCAGGTTTGTTATATGACGGTGATGCATGGGATTTGGTACTTGCCGGACGTCCGGTTACCAAGACTGTGCCGCTTTCTACCGTATTGACACTTCCTGCCACAGGTTCGGAAATGAATAACGGAGCTGTCATCTCCCGTCACGAAACTAAGGAAAAATATCCTTTTTATTCCAATTTCCCATTGTTCTCTATTCTTGATCCGGAAGTAACCTTTACTCTACCTCCTCATCAGGTGGCGTGCGGATTGGCGGATACATTCGTTCATGTGATGGAACAATACATGACAGTTGCCGGACAAAGCCGTGTGATGGACCGTTGGGCGGAAGGTATCCTGCAAACTCTGGTAGAAATAGCTCCAAAGATTCGTGAGAACCAGCATGATTATCAGCTTATGGCAGATTTCATGCTTTCTGCAACAATGGCATTGAATGGCTTCATTGCAATGGGAGTGTCTCAGGACTGGGCGACTCACATGATCGGTCATGAAATCACTGCATTGCATGGACTGACACATGGGCATACGCTGGTGATTATTCTCCCGGCAACTTTACGTGTCCTTCGGGAAGCGAAAGGAGACAAGTTGGTGCAATACGGTGAAAGAGTATGGGGAATTACTTCCGGAACGAAAGAAGAACGCATTGATGAAGCAATTGATCGTACTGAAGAGTTTTTCCGTTCATTGGGCTTGACTACTCGTCTGCATGAAGAAAATATCGGTGAAGAAACCGTTTTGGAAATTGAACGCCGGTTTAATGAACGTGGTGCCAAGTATGGAGAAAATGAGAATGTGACAGGAGCCGTTGCCCGTAAAATATTGGAGGCTGCCCTCTGATCGCTTCTTTTGACACTGTTTTGAACTAAATAATAGTCGGTTCTATCTTTCATTCTCCTCCTTCCCGAAGGAGGAGAATGGAGTTACTATTGTGTACTACTGTTTAGTTCATTCCTAAACAGAAAGGAGTAAAACTGTACAAGTATGAATTAGTGTGTACAGCCATTTACAGTTAATTATTTGATTTTTGGGTTATCGGAAGTCTGAGCCAAAAGCACGAACCTTCTCCTTCTTTAGAATCTGCTCCGATAGTGCCGCCTAAGCGCTCTACGATCACCCGGCAGATAGCCAGACCGAGTCCCGTACCTTTTGCGAATGTATTCAGCTTGACGAAACGTTCGAATACCTCGTTTATTTTATCCTCCGGAATCCCAATGCCCGTGTCTTTTACATAGAAGTAGATTTCATCTTTTGCTTCGTCAATCCGATATCCCATTTGGATGGAACCTTTCGGAGTGAACTTCATCGCATTGTTTGTGAAGTTGATGATTACTTGCGAAAGACGTACGCGGTCTGTGTTGAGAATACATTCTTCCGCTTTCTCCGTGAAGGTGATCGCCACGTCGGGAGAAGTGTTTTTCTCTTGCATTTGCCTGCAAATACCTTCCATCAGATCATTGATATCGGTAGGGGCGAGGCTAAATTCCATCGTTCCGGCTTCGATTTTGGAAAGATCGAGAATATCATCTATCAATTGCAGTAACAACTCATTGTTACTGGACACTATCTTCATGTATTCCTGTTTCTCTTCCTCTTCACCCGTTTGGCAAATCATGTCAGAGAATCCAATAATCGCATTCAACGGAGTACGTATCTCGTGACTCATGTTGGCAAGGAAAGCTGATTTCAGACGGTTTGATTCTTCTGCTTTTTCTTTTGCTTCCTGTAGCATCTTGTCCATTTTCACCTTTTCGGTGATGTCTTCGAAGCGCAACAGACCGCCGATGATTTCTATTCCTTCATTATCATAAACCGGAGTAGCTGTCACTTCAAAGTCTACCTGATCTATCTGGATAGTATGGCGTATGATTTTTCCTTGTTCAATCGCTTTCTGAAAGGCGCATTGTTCGCATGGAGTATCCCGGAGTGCACTTGTTTTGTAGCAGATTTGTCCCGGTGTATAATGCCTTCCTTTCACGAGGCTGGCAATTTGCGTCGTTTCTTCCCATTGTACCAGATAGTTTTTGTCGATATAAATGAGCCCGAAGTTGACGCTCTTCAAAGCTAGCTTTTGTTTGTTCAGCGCTTTTTCCAGTTCTTCTTTGGCGGCAATCAGTTCTCGTTCGTAAGTCTTTAGCCGGGTGATGTCCCATCGGGTCACTAACAGCCATTTTTTCTTTTCCTTCCATTTGATAATCGATTTTACGGCAATTGTATCATGTACTGCTCCGTCCACTGTGCTGTAGCTTTCTTCTGCCCGGTATATCTTGTCTGCCTGCACAAGTGATTCATCCACATCACGGTATTTTCTGCCCCGTTCTTCTCCATAGATTTCGTAGTCTGTGCATCCTATTGCTTCTTCCCGCTTAATGCCGGATTGCAGTTCGGATTCTTTGTTCCAGTAATAGTATCGGAAACTATTCTGGATATCTTTTACCATAATAGGGAAAGGGAGGTTATCGAGTATATCGAATAAAGAATGATAGTAATCCTGTTCTTTTCCTATATTCTTTTTAAGTTGTCGTAGTCTGTATAATAAAAAGCAGATGATCAGGAGTAAAAAGCCTATTAGTAAATAATAATAACTCCAATGCTGGTCTGTAATCCATATAACGGATAGTATATTGTTTGCCATAATTTATGTTTGTACTAAATCTGTGGTAAATATATGCATTTTTTGTAATTCACAAAGGAAATTTCTGAAATATATTGTTTATCAGCCTTATAAAACTCTTCTGAAAAGAATACCTTTACTGATTAGTAGAACTTTGGTGCCTTCTATTTCCGGTTCGGTTTTAAAATGTTTTTGATGGAACGTATTTTCGTAAAGAGTAAGAATGTATTAAAATATTAAATGATGTCCCATGAACCAAAAACAATTCTAATTTGTTTTTATAACGGCAAAGTATTTTTTAATTTTGCTCCTCCAAAATAAATCTTTGATACATTCAGGATAAAACAATCATTTTATTTTTAGCTTATGTTGATAACCATTATCATTCTCGTTCTTTCGGCTATCTTTTTTGTAAACGGTAAGATACGTTCGGATCTTGTGGCACTATGTGCGTTAGTAGCTTTGCTTATCTTTCAGATATTAACACCCGACGAAGCCCTTTCCGGTTTCTCCAATTCGGTAGTCATTATGATGATCGGATTGTTTGTCGTGGGCGGAGCTATTTTTCAGACAGGACTGGCAAAAATGATAAGTTCGCGTATCCTTAAACTTGCTGGAAACAGTGAAATTCGCCTGTTCTTCCTTGTTATGTTGGTCACTTCCGCTATCGGTGCGTTTGTCAGTAATACCGGAACGGTGGCACTGATGCTTCCCATTGTGGTCAGTCTGGCGATGAGCGCCAAAATGAATCCGAGTCGGTTGCTGATGCCGTTGGCCTTTGCCAGTAGTATGGGAGGTATGATGACGCTGATTGGTACACCGCCCAACCTTGTCATACAAAACACATTGACTTCCGCAGGCTTCGAACCGCTTTCTTTCTTTACTTTCCTGCCTGTAGGTTTGGTGAGTGTGGCTGTCGGTACGCTGGTTCTGATGCCGCTTAGTAAGTGGTTTCTTTCTAAAAAAGGGCAGAAAGATGATAACAGCCGTTCGGGTAAGTCGCTGAAACAGTTGGTGAATGAATATGGTCTTTCCAGTAATCTGTTCCGTATGCAGGTGATTAAAGACTCCCGCCTTTTGGGAAAGACCATCCTCGATCTGGATATTCGTCGTAAATATGGACTTAATATTATGGAAGTCCGTCGTGGAGATGCTTCGCAGCACCGTTTTCTGAAGACTATTACTCAGAAACTTGCCGAACCGGATACTATGCTGGAAGCGGAAGATATTCTGTATGTGACGGGAGAATTTGATAAAGTGCAGCAATTTGCCGAAGATTATCTGCTGGATATATTGGATGATCATGCTACGGAAGAGACGAAAAGCACTACTAATTCGCTTGATTTTTATGATATCGGTATTGCCGAAATTGTATTGATGCCTGCTTCCAATCTAGTCAATCAGACCATTAAAGAGTCCGGATTCCGTGATAAGTTTAATGTGAATGTATTAGGTATCCGTCGTAAAAAGGAATATCTGTTGCAGGATTTGGGAAATGAGCGGATTCATAGTGGTGATGTGCTTTTAGTGCAGGGAACTTGGAGTAATATTGCCCGGCTTAGTAAGGAAGATTCGGATTGGGTAGTGTTGGGACAGCCTTTGGCAGAAGCGGCTAAAGTAACTTTGGACTATAAAGCACCTGTTGCTGCTGCTATCATGGTATTGATGGTAGCAATGATGGTATTCGATTTTATTCCGGTTGCACCTGTTACGGCCGTTATGATAGCAGGTATCCTGATGGTTTTGACGGGATGTTTCCGTAATGTGGAAGCAGCTTACAAAACAATCAACTGGGAAAGTATTGTATTGATTGCGGCTATGCTTCCTATGTCTTTGGCATTAGAGAAAACAGGCGCTTCGGAGTACATCTCCAATACTTTGGTAAGTGGGCTTGGATCTTACGGACCGATAGCATTGATGGCTGGTATTTATTTTACGACATCATTGATGACTATGTTTATCAGTAATACCGCTACTGCTGTCTTGCTTGCACCGATTGCTTTGCAAAGTGCTATGCAGATCGGAGTTAGTCCGGTTCCTTTCCTGTTTGCCGTGACGGTGGGTGCAAGTATGTGTTTCGCTTCTCCGTTCTCTACACCGCCTAATGCGCTGGTGATGCCTGCCGGACAATATACTTTTATGGATTATATAAAAGTAGGATTACCGTTGCAGATTATCATGGGAATTGTGATGATATTGGTGCTGCCTCTGATTTTCCCATTCTGACAGATAGAAGGGAATTAGTATAACGTTTTAGCAACTGCCTTGTAGTCTGATATCAGATTACAGGGCAGTTGTTATTATATCAATAGATGATTGCTTTTATCATAATGTTCGGTGATAAGTCTTTCTTCTGTCATTTGTTTGTAGAAAGATCCGATTTGCTTTCCTGCCTGTTTTTTAATAATCTTCTGTTAGCTTGGAAAGGTGGTTGAATTATCGCAAATATACGGTTGATTTGCATGAAATGACCGTATGATTCGGTGAAAAACACCGTATTGTTTGTGAAAAAGATGCGGATGAAGTAACCAAAAGATGCAGATGGTGTCACTAAAAGGTAGGTATGATGTAAGTAAACCATTGCTATAGTGTCATTATACCGATAAAACTGTCTTTATTTAATACTTTTGACCTTCTCTGTTTTCTATTTCGCTCTTTGGAAAGTTTAGATGGCTAATGTTGAAAATAAACAGAACTGATGAAAATATAATCATGTAGATATATAAGTAGAGTATAATATATTAATAAGTGCTGAATTGGATGTAAATGCTGATTTTTTGATATATGCTAGTTGCCCAACAATCGCGAAAAAATATCAATAGTAGTATGACCGGCTAAAGAAGCCCTTCTTGATGCATTACGAATTACAAACTGTCAAAAACATACTTATCTTTCAGAATGTCATTTTATACATGAAGAAAGATGGAATTTATAGAAAAAGGCTCCTGATGCAAATGACTTATCATTCGGATATCAGGAGCCTTTTATCTATTTATTGAACCTTTGGTGCGACAGGTGTATTCATCTTCTGAGTGTACAGGCTGTCGATAATTCCGTCGGACAGTCCGATGGTAGGTACAATGATTCCGGTAGCTTTCACATTCATAGCTACTTCCAGAAATATCTCCGCAGCCGGAACGATGACATCAGCCCGATCAGGTTTTAGCTTATACTGTTTGATACGTTGCTCGGCAGGAAGAGCTTGCAATGCTTCGTAAATTTCACGTAGCGATTCGACGGGTAGGAGAGAAGCCTTTTTGTCTTTCTTGTCTGCCAGACGGAAAAGCTTATTGATGTTTCCTCCCGAACCGATGATGCTGGTAGGCGCGTATTCCGCGGCAAGCCCTATGAGGTCGGTGCGTAAAGCCTCTTTTTCTTCTTCTTTCACCATGCCGCTGAGCATGCGAACCGTTCCGATATTGTATGAACGGGAATTTTTCAGTTCTCCGTTACTGATCAGATTAATCTCGGTGCTGCCACCGCCGACATCTACATACAGGTAGTTTTGTCCGGAAGCAAAAAGTTGCTCGATATGGTTGTCATATACAATGTGTGCTTCTTCTTGTCCGTCGATGATATCTACGCGGATACCAGTTTTCCTGGCTATTTGTCGGGCGATGTCCTTTCCGTTGCGTGCGTCACGCATGGCGGACGTAGCACAGGCACGGTAATCTACTACGTCATATATCTTCATCAACTGTTTGTAGGCTTTCATCAGCCGGATCAGTTTCTTTTCTTTTTCAGCAGAAATAACTCCCATGGTAAAAGCATCTTCTCCCAGTCGTAAGGGAATGCGGATGAGTTGTACCTTGCTCATTAATTCGGGAGCGTTTTCTTCGTTTACGCATTTTATCAATAGCCGCACGGCATTCGAACCTATGTCGATAGCTGCATAATTAACTTTCTTCATACTTATCATAATGTATTCTTGTATTTTCTATATAATTCTTCTTGCGAACGGAAAACGACAGTGGCTGTCTCTGCTTCGGCAAGGGCAGGAGTGAAGTCTTTGCAGAGTGTGGAAGGTCGGTTTTCCCAAGGTCGGTTTTCTCCGGTCCCGTCTACGATACGTCCTTTGGCCGTATCCCGATATCCGTAGCAGACAATTCGTTTTAAGTCTGCCTGTATTTCTTTGTCGTACACCGGAGCCAGTACTTCGATCCGGTTATCAAGGTTGCGGGGCATCCAGTCGGCAGAACCGATATAATATTTTTCTTCTCCGCCATTGGCAAAGATAAAGATACGGGAGTGTTCAAGATATCGGTCGATAATACCGTTGATATGGATATTTTCACTGATACCTGCGATGCCTGTCACCAGCGAACAGTTGCCGCGTACTACCAGTTCCACTTGAACTCCGGCCGTCGAGGCTTCGTAGAGTTTTTCTATAAGCGCACGGTCGGTAATATGGTTTACTTTTGCCAGAATATAGGCTTCTTTCCCTTGTTCCTTGTTCTTTATTTCCTTGCTGATGAGAGCAATCAGACGTTTGCGCATATCGTTGGGTGAAACCAGTAATTCTTTGAAATTGACGGGAGTGTATGGTTTCTCAATAAAGTCGAAAACGGCATTCACTTCTCGTACCAGCGGACGATGGGCGGTCATGATGGTATAATCGGTATACATACGTGCGTTTCCTTCATGAAAGTTTCCTGTGCTGATGCAGGCAATGTCTCCGTGACGGGTACCGATATGTACCAGTTTGGAATGAATCTTCAGTCCCTCCACTCCGAAGATAACGTGGATGCCTGCGTCCTGCATTCTTTTGCTCCAGTTGATGTTGGATGCTTCGTCGAAACGTGCCAGTAGTTCGATGACCACCGTTACTTTCTTCCCGTTTTTGGCTGCGCAGATCAGTGCTTTGATCACTTTTGATTCTTTAGCGAGCCGGTAAAGTGTCATCTTGATACTTTTTACTTCTTTGCTGATGGCTGCTTCACGAAGTACGCGGATGAAAGTATCGAAGCTATGGAATGGATAATGCAGGGAGCGGTCCTTCTGACGAATCAATGTGAGCAGGCTTTCTTTGCCGTTTAGTTCGGGCTTGAAAACCGGTTCCCAGACGGGATACTTTAAGTCGTAGCGACCGCACACCGGAAATTTCATCAAGTCTTTGAAGTTATGATAGCGTCCTCCTGCCACACGGGTGTCGTTTTTATCCACATTCAGCCGGTCAACTAATCTTTTCAGTAAATCTTTGGGAATCTGTTCGTCATAAACGAATCGAATCGGTTCTCCTCTCTTCCGGCTTTTCACTCCTTTTGAAATCTTCTGAAGTACGCCTGTCCGCAGGTCGCTGTCTATCTCCATTTCCGCGTCTTTGGTGAATTTAAAGGTATATGCCTCGTAATCCGTATATTTCATGCCGACAAAAATCAACGGCAGACAATAGCGGATCACATCATCGAGAAACATCAGATATGTTTTCCCCTCCGAGTCCGGCAATTGGATAAAACGACCGTATTCTTCGGTGGGCAATTCGATCACTGCATAATCTTTCTCTTTTATTTTTCCTGTTTCGTCTTTACGAAGCAGGCGGATGGCGAGATAAATATCTTCGTCAGTCTGGTCGTCCAGCGGTCGGGCTCCGTTGAGGAAAAGAGGGGTGGTGGAGCCATTCAGTTTATTGCGATAGAAGGAGGTGATAAATGTCTTTTGGTCATCCGTCATTTCGGTGTCTTTGATGACGCAGATGTTTTCCTTCTTCAGTTCTTCCATGATGGAAGCGAAAGTTTCTTCAAATTGTTCGTAGAAGCGGTTGTGTAGTTTGCTTATCTGCTTCAGTGTGCGTGTAGCCGTTTCTTGTTCTTTCTGTATGTTTTTATCTGCATATTCGATGATCCGGTTCAGCGTAGCTACGCGGACGCGGAAAAACTCATCCAGATTATTGGAATAGATGCCAAGAAAAGTCAGGCGTTCCAGAAGAGGTACTTCCGGACGGGCAGCTTCGAGCAGGATACGCTGATTGAAGTACATCCAGCTGATGTCACGTTCTACATAAGGGCACTTCTTTTTTGTTTCGCTTGATTTCATGATGAAAAACCTGTTTATTAATTTTCTGCAAAATTATCTAAGTGAGGTGTAATGGCTATAACGATTTTGTTACGAACTTATTACAATCTACGTTTGTTATTTTTATATGTGAATAGAAACACTTATATTCGCAAAAGTATTGAAATGGACTTCGTTAAAAAATATAGAATATATGAAAACAATGAATTACTCTCTGATTCGCATTTTGTTTGCGCTTGTCATAGGTCTGGTGTTGGTACTTTGGCCGAATACAGCAGCTAGTTATATTGTCATTACGATAGGAGTGGCTTTTTTGATTCCCGGTGTCATCAGTCTTTTTAGCTTTTTCGGACGGAAAAGATCGGAACATGAACCGGCTCCCCGTTTTCCTATTGAGGGAATCGGCAGTTTGTTATTCGGACTTTGGCTGATTGTGATGCCTGAGTTTTTTGCAGACGTCCTGATGTTCCTTTTGGGCTTTATCCTGATCATGGGAGGTGTGCAGCAGATTGCCTCTTTGTCGATGGCCCGTCGTTGGACACCTGTTCCGGGGATTTTCTATCTGGTGCCTTCATTGATTCTTATCGCAGGTGTTATTGCGCTGTTCAATCCGACGGGAGTACGTAATACTGCTTTCATTATTATCGGTATCAGTAGCTTGGTTTATTCTCTGTCCGAACTGATCAACTGGTTTAAGTTTGCGCGCCGTCGTCCTAAGACTCCGGTTACGCCTCACGATGAGGATATTGAGGATGCTAAGATTATAGAATAAAAAAAGAAGAGGACTACCGTCACGGTACCCCTCCCCTGCAAACTTAAAACAACCAACAAAAGAAATAGATAATTTCTATCTTAATGCTGAATGAAGATATTCTCCATTCAGCATTTCTTTTTTATCTTACAAACAACAGTTCTCTGTATTTCGGCAGTGTCCACATCTGGTTGTCTACGATCAGTTCCAGCTTGTCAATGTGGTAACGAATCTCTTCCAGTGCCGGAACGATTGTATCGTGGTAAGCGATCGCTTTTTCGCGTTCGCTTTCGATCTTGTTCGCCACTTTTCGTGCTTCAATCATTGCATCTACGTGTTCTTTGATGAAGGCGGTGCGGTCGGCGATTTCTTCGATCAGTTCCAGATTCTTGGCAGATAGTCTGGCTGCTTTATCTGCCGGAAATAAGGACTGCATTTTATAGACATTATTAATCAGATCCGTCTGATATTGAGTAGCGACCGGAATAATGTGGTTCATTGCCAGGTCGCCTAATACGCGGGCTTCAATCTGAATCTTTTTCGTGTAAGTTTCCCATTTTACTTCGTTGCGGGCTTCCAGTTCCTTTTTCGTCATCACACCGATTGCTTCGAACATAGCAATTGTCTCCGGTTTCAGATAGTTGTCGAAGATAACGGGAACACTTGTTTCACAGTCCAGACCTCGACGGGCGGCTTCTACTTTCCATTCGTCGCTGTAACCGTTGCCATCGAAGTGGATAGCCTTACATTCTTTGATATATCCGCGAATTACTTCAAGGATAGCGGAAACTTTCGGTTCTCCCTTTTCGATCAGAGCGTCTACATCCTTTTTGAATTTCATCAGCTGTTCTGCTACGGCAGCGTTTAATGCAATCATGGCACTTGCACAGTTGGCCTCAGAGCCTACGGCACGGAACTCAAACCGGTTTCCGGTGAAAGCGAAAGGAGAGGTGCGGTTGCGGTCTGTATTATCAATCAGCAATTCGGGGATTTGGGGAATATCCAGCTTCATTCCCTGTTTTCCGCTAAGGTTGATCAGATCGTCTTTGGTACTGTTCTCAATATGATCCAATACCTGTGACAACTGTTTGCCGAGGAAAGAAGAAATGATAGCGGGAGGTGCTTCATTGGCTCCCAGGCGATGAGCGTTGGTAGCGCTGGAAATAGAAGCTTTCAGTAATCCGTTGTGACGGTAAACTGCCATCAGCGTATTCACTACAAATGTGACAAAGCGCAGGTTATCTTCCGGCGTCTTGCCCGGTCCCATCAACAGGATACCTGTATCCGTTCCCAGTGACCAGTTATTGTGCTTGCCGGAACCGTTGACACCCTTGAACGGCTTTTCATGAAGCAATACACGGAAACCGTGACGGCGGCTGACTTTACGCATCAACGACATGATCAGTAGGTTATGGTCATTTGCCAGGTTACATTCTTCGAAGATAGGAGCTAATTCGAATTGATTCGGAGCTACCTCGTTATGACGGGTCTTTACAGGAATACCCAGTTTCAACGCTTCAATTTCAAGGTCTTTCATAAATGCGGCCACACGGGTAGGGATGGCACCGAAATAGTGGTCTTCCAACTGCTGGTTCTTGGCACTGTCATGTCCCATCAATGTGCGTCCTGTCATAAGTAAGTCCGGACGTGCGGCATACAAACCTTCATCTACCAGAAAGTATTCCTGTTCCCATCCCAGATAGGCAACGACCTTCTTTACCTCAGGATTGAAATAGTGGCAGACGGCGGTTGCGGCTTTATCTACGGCACGCAGAGCTTTCAGTAACGGTGCTTTATAATCAAGGGCTTCACCTGTATATGCGATAAATACAGTCGGGATGCAAAGCGTATCATCTACGATAAATGCGGGTGATGATGGGTCCCATGCGCTATATCCGCGTGCTTCGAAAGTATTACGGATACCGCCGTTCGGGAAAGAAGAAGCATCCGGCTCCTGCTGTACCAGCAGTTTGCCTGTGAACTCTTCCATCATGCCTCCCTTGCCGTCATGTTCGACGAAAGCGTCATGCTTTTCTGCCGTACCTTCGGTGAGCGGTGCAAACCAGTGAGTATAATGAGTGACACCCATTTCGACAGCCCATTTTTTCATTCCGGCAGCTACTTCATCAGCGATGCTGCGGTCTAGCGGGGCACCATTGTCAATAGCGTCAATCAGTGCGTTGTATACCTTGCTTGGAAGGTACTTGAACATTTTTTCCTTGTTGAACACATACTTACCGAAGTATTCCGAAGGGCGTTCGGCAGGTGTTGCTACTTCAACCGCTTTCTTCTTGAAAGCTGTCTCTACGACTCTGAATCTTAGTTTTGACATAATACCTAATTTGATTTGTTGTTAAATATGTTAGAGTAAAAATTCCTTTTTTAGCTTAGTTATAAGCAGATTCTCCGTGTTCGTAGATGTCGAGACCTTCTTCTTCGACACGTGCCGGAACGCGAAGTCCGTGAATCTTGTCGAGTACTTTGAAGATAATGAATCCCATACCTGCCGCCCAGACTCCGACAACAACCGCACCGAAAAGCTGGGCACCCAAAAAGCCGGCTCCATGTCCGTAGAACAACCCTTCACTGGTAGAAAACAATCCTGTGAGCACTGTTCCCAAGAAACCACAAACCCCGTGTACGGAAGAAGCACCGACAGGATCGTCAATCTTCAATACCTTGTCAATAAAGTCGACTGCAAATATCATGACTACACCACAAATGGCACCGATTAATACCGCTCCTGAGGGAGCTACAGCGTCACATCCGGCTGTGATACCTACCAAACCTGCCAAAACACCATTCAGTGTCAGTGATAAAGACGGTTTGCCATATTTCATCCAGCTCATCGCCAGTGCAAAGAAGCCACCGGCACAAGCCGCCAGATTTGTTGTCAGAAATACATGTGAGATGGCCATTGCATCCGCTTCGGTACTTGCTGCCAACTGTGATCCGGGGTTGAATCCGAACCATCCGAACCAAAGGATAAATACACCCAGTGCGGCAACTGTCAGGTTGTGTCCCGGAATAGCTCTTGACTTACCGTCTTTGCCATATTTACCGATACGGGGACCAAGAATAGCAGCGCCTACCAAAGCAATCCAACCACCAACGGAGTGGACAATCGTTGAACCTGCAAAGTCATGGAATGTCGTTCCGAAAAGATTCATCATGAACGAACCTTCTTCTCCGTTCATCAGCCAGCCGCCACCCCATGTCCAGTGACCGGAAATTGGGTAAATTAGTACACTGATAAAGATAGTATAGACCAGATACATGGAGAACTTGGTGCGTTCCGCCATCGCTCCCGATACAATCGTGGCTGCCGTTGCGCAGAATACTGTCTGAAAAACCAGAAATCCTTCTCTGGGTAAATCACTGTCGAGGAATGACAGATCAAAGAAGTGTGGCATTCCGATGAGACCTCCCGCACCAAACATCAGACCGAAACCGATGAACCAGTAGAGCAAGGAACCAAACATGAAATCCACAAAGTTCTTCATCAAAATGTTGGCGGTATTCTTGACTCTGGTAAAACCCGCCTCAACCAATGCAAACCCCGGCTGCATAAAAAATACGAGCATTGCCGCAAGCAGCATCCAGACTGTATTCAATCCTAATGCCAGTTCCCCGATTGTATCGGGAGTTGTTTCGGCAGAAGCAGTGGCGGTTTCAGCAATTTCAGGTGTAGTTTTGACTTCAGTAATTGTCTCCGTAGTTGTCATAAAAGTATCTGCATCAACTGCTTCCTGTGCAAAAGCACTGGTTGCGAAACAGCAGAAAATGAACATAGCAGTGGCTATCCACAGCTTTGTGAAGCTGTGTCTCTTATATGTTTTATCCATAATGATTATCTTATTTAATACCTGTTTTTATAATATTATCATCCGAAAGGAAATCTGGCCCCGGCACCTTGCCGGTTGCCGGTTATCGTTCCTGTTCGGCGTTATAGAGAGCGATGTCGCCACGTTCGGCGGTGCGGATGCGGATGGCGTCCTCGATAGGAATGACGAAAATGCGTCCGTCACCGATCTCTCCGGTTTGTGCGGCTTTGATGATAGCCTGTACGGTCTTTTCTGCATTTTTGTCGCGTACTACAATAGAAACCAGAATACGTTCGATGGTGCTGGTATCATATACCACTCCACGATAGATACGTCCTTGCCGTGCTTTACCGATCCCTCTTACATCGTAGTAAGAGAACCATTCAATGTCCGCTTCGAGCAGAGCGTCTTTCACGTCCTCGAATTTGGTTTTACGGATGATAGCTTCAATCTTTTTCATATACCTTAAATATTAGTGTTGACCTGTAAAAAGAAGAGGTATAGGGAGGTGGCAGCCATCGCAGGTTACCATACAACAAACCGATAAAATCTAAACTCTAACTACCTTCCTGTTCCCTATACGCTCTTTGACTATATAAACTCTCTCTCTCTTAAAAACTTAATCCGAATGTGAAGTAAGCGCCTTCCGTACGTGGATTTACTGATACTTTGGCAAATGCCGGAACCGAGAATGAATCAGTAACCCTGATCTCCTTGACAGCTCCGAGACTGATGTCGGAAACGCAGAACCCACTTGTGTATCCATTATAAAAAGTCGTCTCCCAAGGTACCATTCCTACATCTACTGTCCAGTCAAGTCCTCCAAGGCTGAACGGTGCACTAAGTGCGAGGTAGGAAGAATAAGCCCTTTTCCCGTTTTCTTTAACTCCGTCGGCACCTGCAAAGTTCGTGTACCAGTTGATTGCCAGCGGACCAAAATCATATCCTACCTGTGCCTCAAATACATGAGCGGTTGAATGAGCGCCATATTTGAAATACTTGTTGGTAGGTACCTGAGTGTTGAACCAGTAATCCGTTACCGAGATGCTGAAACCACCGGTTGAATAACCGAGAGTCAAATCGAACTCTTTAGTATCCGATGACTCAAACCCTACCGATCCCCATGCTCCGAGTGAAAGTCCTTTGTAAGAGATTCCTAATGAAGGCTGAATGCTGACTCCGCCTAAATCCTGACCACGCCAGATATAACCACTTACCAAGTCTGCTCCTACGGAGGCTTCTACTTTATCCTGCGCCATCATATTGGATGGCACAAGGCCGATCAGTAATAACGCTGCTGCTATGCCCCTCAATTTTTTGTTAATCGTCGTTTTCATCGTCTTTTTACCTTTAATAGTTAGAAAAATGTGGATGTACGGTCCAGTGTTATATAGTAGCGCGCAAAATACTATCAAAGCCAGTTCTTTATTCTTCTCATTGCTTCCATACAATCATTGTGATCGCCGAATGCTGTCAGTCGGATATATCCCTCACCGCTGGGGCCGAAACCTACACCGGGGGTTCCTACTACATTGGCTTCATACAACATCTGTTCGAAGAATCGCCAGGAAGAGAGCCCGTTCGGGGTTTTCACCCATAAGTATGGAGCATTGACGCCTCCGTATACTTTCAATCCGGTAGCTTCCAGTCCTTCCTTCATGATCTTCGCATTGCTCATATAATAGTTAATCGTTTCTTTAATCTGTGCTTTGCCTTCTGTACTGTAGACGGCTTCCGCTGCACGTTGTGTGATGTACGAAGTGCCGTTGAATTTAGTGCACTGGCGGCGGTTCCATAATTTGTTGAGTGGAATCCGGTCGCCTTCCAGTGTGGCAGCTGTCAGTTCTTTCGGGACTACGGTATATCCGCAACGTACTCCGGTGAAACCGGCTGTCTTTGAGAAACTGCGGAACTCAATAGCACATTTCTTGGCTCCTTTGATTTCGTATATGGAGTGGGGGACATCCGCATCCTGAATATAGGCTTCGTATGCGGCATCGAACAAAATCAGTGTATCATTTGCCAATGCATAGTCTACCCACTTTTTTAGTTCCGGTTTGGTCAGTGTCGTCCCTGTCGGATTGTTCGGGTAGCAGAGGTAAACAATGTCTATCCGTTTGTCGGGAATCTCCGGAATGAAGTCATTCTCACTTGTACAAGGCATATAAGTCACATTGCTCCATTTGCCTGTTCCTTCTTCCAGCACTCCGGCACGTCCGCACATGACGTTACTGTCAATATATACCGGGTAAATAGGGTCTGTTACACCGACACTATTGTCGTGGCGAAGGATATCGCCGATATTTCCGGTATCACTTTTGGCTCCGTCGTTGACGAATATTTCTGATGGTGAGAAATGAATGCCACGTGGAGCGAAATCATTCTTTATAATAGCTTCAATCAGAAAATCGTACCCCTGCTCAGGACCATATCCGCGAAATGTATCTTTACTTGCCAGCTCTTCCACTGCTTTGTGCATAGCCTCGATACATGCTTTGGGAAGCGGCTGAGTGACATCTCCGATACCTAACCGAATAATATCCTGCTTCGGATGCGTTATTTTGAATGTATTTACCTTCTTCGCTATATCCGAGAACAAATAGCTCCCCGGTAATTTCAAAAAATGTTCGTTTACTAATGCCATATTGTTATTGTTTTAAGTTTCTGCAAAACCTGTTACCTATTACCTAATACTTATTACCTATCCCTCCATCTCCCCATCAAAAACTTTAGTTGCCGGTCCTGTCATTAATATGTGTCCCGTTGCTTCTTCCCACTCGATGGTGACGGTTCCCCCATCCATTATTATATCACATTTTCTTCCTGCCAATCCATGGAGAACAGCGGCTACAGCCGTGGCACAAGCGCCTGTTCCACAGGCCTGGGTGATTCCTGAACCTCTTTCCCAAACTCTCATCCGAATGGTGTCTTTACCTACGATCTGAGCAAACTCTACATTTGTCCTGTCCGGAAAGAGATGATAATTTTCTAACTGCGGACCAATTTCCGGCAGATTGATTTGGGTAATATCTTCTACAAAAGTTACCAGATGCGGGTTTCCCATTGATACCCGGGTAGACTGAAAAGGAAATTGATCGCCGAAATCTACCGCTTCCGTTTCCAGAGGACTACCCATATCTACAGTGACTGCCGTCACCTTTCCTCCTTCTACATGTAATTTCAGAACCTTAATGCCCGAACGGGTGTCAAGCGTGATTTCCTTTTTGGCAGTTAATCCGTATTCGTATACATACTTGCCTACACAACGGCTTCCATTGCCACACATCATTGCTTCCGAACCATCTGCATTAAATATACGCATACTGAAATCTGCTTTGTCAGAACTGCCAATCAATATAAGTCCGTCACTTCCAATTCCCGTATGAAACTTGCTCCATTCGATTGCTTTCTTTTCAGGGGCTGCTATCGGATATCGGGTAGTATCTACATATATGTAGTCATTACCTGCTCCATGCATTTTTGTGAACTTAATCTTGGTTGTCATTTTGTTCTTTATTAATTGGTTGTTGTATCCTTTTGTTTTATTACAATGCAAAGATATGACTTTTTGATTTAACTTTTGATGAAAAGATGTCTAATCTCTATTTATTTTATACGATCTTACAATCGCGGGAAATAAAGCCATGTTTTGTTATAAATTGAAATTATGCATACCTTTATATTAATAAACTGTTATTTGCTTGATTTGTTTTGCATATCCTTCCATAATATATGAAGAATATTTGGGGTAAATCAGTCCTTGTATTCGATCTAAAATGTGAATTTTCGCTTTTACAATAGGTCGATATGCTAGTGATTTTCGCTTTTATATATCATATTGCTTGTTTGCAGTTTTGCAGAACCTTTTTGTTATAGCATTGTTTAGTCACTAATAAATATAATAATGTAGCAATATGGATATAGAGAAACAATTGGAAGTTGCGGCGCAGAGCGATCATTTGGTATTGATTGTGTTTTATGCCGACTGGTCACCTCATTATGAATGGATAGGGCCTGTGCTCCGTACTTATGAACGGAGAGTCATTGAATTGATTAACGTGAATATCGAGGAAAATAAAACTGTAGCCGATTCTCATAATATAGATACGGTGCCTGCGTTCCTTCTGTTGCATAAAGGACATGAATTGTGGAGGCAGGTAGGAGAGTTGACCATAGGAGAGTTGAAAGAGGTATTGGAAGATTTTAAATAAGTCCTGTTTGAATTTTATGTAAGAAGCACCATTATACAGCAAATAAATATGTATAATGGTGCTTCTTGTATCTATCGAATATTTGCAAAAAGTTTCTGTCGGCTTTTTACATTTTCTGAGAGTAACTATTTTAGTATTTCCTGTGCCACAGTCGGCTCGTTGGTCGTAATGAAATCCACCTTTTGGTCTATGAGCCACTTCATGTCTTCTGCTTTATCTACAGTCCATACATTGACTTTCAGTCCGAGATCATGGGCTTCTTTGATCCATTCGGGATGTTTCTTGATTACTCCCATGTGATAGTCGAGTCCGGCTGCACCGAGGTCTTTCAGCTCTTTGGGAGATAGCTCGCCGTTGAGATAGAATACCGGAGTTCCGGCAGGTGCCAGGCGGATAAACTCTTTCATGGCGTGCAGTGAGAAAGTGATATATTCCATACGGTTTTCCAGTCCCAGCTTTGTTACCAAGGCAAGAATTTCCTGTACGGCTTTCGTTTCACGCTTTTTGCTGTTAAGTGCTTTTAGTTCCAATATAAGTTTGGTATTGCATTTTTTACCGGCTTCCAGATACTGTTCCAGGCTGGGCAGGTTCTCTCCGTTCGATAGTTTCAATCCTGTAAGAGCGTCACCTTTGGAATACTCCATGTATTTCATCTTATAGACAGGGTCATGATTGATAACCAGTTTATTGTCTTTGGTAAGCCATACATCAAATTCGGAGCCATAGCAATGGATAGAATCGGCTTTTTGAAGTGCTGTGATACTATTTTGCGCAGAACCTGCTGTTTTCCAGTAGCCACGATGGGCGATAACTTGCGACTTTTGCGCTTGGGCACTAGCTACTGAAATGATAAGGGCAACCATTAGAATAATTCTTTTTATCTTCATTGATAGTACATTTAAAAAGTTTATGAGTCCAAAATTATAAAAAATAAAACACAGATCAGCCTGTTATTATGCTAATCTGCGTTAATTGACAGCTTTTTATGCATAGAAGTCTATACTTTTTATTCCTGACTTTACAAACTGATGAATATATATTCAAAGATATGAGTTTATTTCAGACATCTAAAATTTTTCAACAAATTTATTTTACCTCTTCGGCATAGGCTTCTTCATGCACTCCTCTCACTGCTCTGCCGCTTGGTTCATTCAGGTTACGGAAAGCTACATCCCATGCCAGCGCTTCTGCTGTAGAGCAGGCCACACTTGGTACGCTTGGTACGCTGCGGGCTGCGCTTTCACTCGGAAAATGCTCTTCAAAGATACTCCGGTAGTAATATTCTTCCTTGTTGAGCGGAGTGTTAATCGGGAAACGTTCGGCAGCGTGTTCCATCTGTTCATCACTGACGGCAGCCGCTGTAATCTCTCTTAAGGTATCAATCCACGAATATCCCACACCATCACTGAACTGCTCTTTTTGTCTCCATGCTACGCTTTCCGGTAGCATATCGGCAAAAGCTTCACGTACAATTCGTTTCTCAATCTCCTTTCTGGGGCACATTTTAGCTTTTGGATTCAACGCCATCGCTACATCCAGAAATTCCTTGTCCAGAAATGGGACACGTCCCTCTACACCCCAGGCTGATAAACTCTTATTGGCACGAAGGCAATCATACATATGCAGTTTTGATAACTTACGTACCGTTTCCTCATGGAAATCTTTCGGAGTGGGAGCTTTGTGAAAGTAAAGATAACCGCCGAAAACTTCATCGGCACCTTCACCACTCAATACCATTTTGATCCCCATCGATTTGATCACACGTGCCAGTAAATACATGGGAGTGGAGGCACGTACCGTAGTCACATCATACGTCTCGATAAAATAGATAACATCCCGAATAGCATCCAGCCCTTCCTGAACCGTATAATTGATTTCATGATGAACCGTACCGATATATTCTGCCACTTCACGTGCCTTTATCAAATCGGGCGCCCCCTTCAGACCGATGGCAAAAGAATGTAGTTGAGGCCACCAGGCGTCACTTGCTCCGTCTGTTTCAATACGTTTTGCTGCATATTTTTTGGCGATAGCTGAAATCACAGAACTGTCCAGACCACCTGAAAGAAGTACTCCATAGGGAACGTCACTCATCAGCTGGCGATGAACGGCATCTTCCAATGCTTCTTTTACATCACTGACTTTGGCATCATTGTCTTTTACAGACTCATAGTCTGTCCATTCGCGTGTATACCAACGCTTCATTTTGCCTTCTTTACTGTAAAAGTAATGTCCCGGAAGAAATGGTTCGTACTCATTACAGAATCCTTCGAGTGCTTTCAGTTCACTGCCGAAGTAGATTTTGCCATCCTTGTCTTTTCCTATATATAAAGGTATGACTCCGATAGGATCACGTGCAATGAGGAACTCGTCTTTTTCTTCATCATAAAGTACAAAGGCGAAAATTCCGCTGATCTCTTCCAGAAAGTGGATGCCTTTATCTTTATAAAGGGCAAGAATCACTTCACAGTCGCTTCCGGTCTGAAAATCATATTGTCCGGCATAGCGGGCGCGGATATCCCGATGGTTGTAGATTTCACCGTTCACGGCGAGCGCTTGTTTCCGGTCGGGGGAGTATAAGGGCTGTCCTCCGCTTTGCGGGTCAACTATCGAGAGGCGTTCGTGTGCCAGAATGGCGCTTCCACCTACGTAGATACCGCTCCAGTCCGGTCCGCGATGACGGATTTTCTGTGCCATTTTCAGTGCTTTGTCTCTTAGCTCTTTGGTTTGAGTTTTTATGTTGAGTATACCTGCTATTCCACACATAACTTTGAGTATTTGGAAGTTAATATAATTTGTTGATTCTCTGTTTTTTAAAAGTCGGTTCGTTACTATTTATTCGTTTTCCCTGGCTTTTCCTTTCGTTTGACCTGGGTCATCTTTTAGTTCAACCTAGGTTGTTGTTTCGTTCAACCTAGGTCAAACGAATAAATAATAGTCTATAAACTTCATGGTGTTCCTTGCTGTAAGGGTTACTTCACCAAATAGTGATCTATGTCCGCAGCAGCCTTTCGTCCTCCTGCCATCGCCCGTACTACGAGGCTTGCTCCGGTAGCTGCATCTCCGGCAAGGAATACGTTTTCTGCAAATTTCGGTTGTTCCGGTTTCAGGAATCCCATGGCCAGCAGCACCATATCTGCTTCGATTACTTCTTTCTTCCCTGTGAGGTTCATGGTCGGACGTCCGCCATCTGTTGCCGGTGTCCATTCTACTTCTTCCACCTCGACGCCGGTTACTTTACCGTTCTTACCCAAAAACTGATTGGAAGTCAGGCACCAGCGACGGGTACAACCTTCTTCATGGCTGGAGGTCGTTTTGAAAACTACCGGCCATTGCGGCCAGGGCGTAGAAGGATTGTGGCCGACGGGAGGTTTGGGCATAATTTCAATTTGCGTGACGCTGGTTGCTCCCTGTCGTACACTGGTTCCGATACAGTCCGAACCGGTGTCTCCACCGCCGATCACAAGCACTTTTTTGCCTTTGGCATTCACCAGTTTGTCTTTGGGGAAAGTTTGTCCTTCCAGAATCCTGTTCTGTTGCGCCAGCATTTCCAGTGCGAAATGGATTCCTTTCAACTCCCGTCCCGGAATGCTTAAATCACGGGCAGTCGGTGTACCCGTGCAAATGCAATATGCATCGAATCCTTCCGGCAAATGGTTAACGTCTATTTCTACTCCCATTTCAAACTGAATACCTTCTGCGGCAAGTATTTTCATGCGGCGGTCGATTACGTTTTTGTCCAGTTTGAAGTTTGGAATACCGAAACGTAATAATCCTCCCGCAGCTTCATCTTTATCGAATAACGTTACGGTGTATCCTTTTAGATTCAGTTGGTTGGCAACTACCAATCCGGCCGGACCGGCACCGACAACTGCTACTTTTTTGCCGTTTCTTTGGGGATGCTGCACCTGTATATATCCTTCACGGAAGGCGGCTTCTACAATGGCAGCTTCATTTTCACGGATAGTCACCGGTTGGTCACAGGATAGTTTCAGTACACAGGATTTCTCACAGAGGGCAGGGCAGATACGTCCTGTAAATTCCGGAAAGTCGCAAGTGGATGACAGCACTTCATACGCTTCTTTCCATTTTCCTTTGAATAAAGCGTCCTGCCATTCCGGCTGTTTATTGCCTATTGGACAAGCCCAGTGACAAAAAGGTACTCCGCAATCCATACACCGTGATGCCTGTAATTTACGGCTGTTCGTATTCAATGTTTGTTCTACCTGACTATAGTCAGTGATGCGCTCGCTAACGGGGCGGTATCCCGCCTCTTGCCGAGGTATATTTAAAAAAGCTTTAGGATCTCCCATCTTGTTAAGTAATAAGTATTAGGTAATAGGTATTAAGCAATAAGTATTAACTATATGGATTAAAGATGTTTGAAGCTACGGTTAATACCTAATACTTAATACCTAATACTTGAATTAATAGTCTCTTTGCATATCTGCTATTTTTTGCTGTAACTTTCTCATCTGCTCTTCCTGTAGTACTTTTTTGTATTCAATAGGTACTATCTGGATAAACTGATCTACGTAATGGTTCCAGTCATCGAGCATGGTACGTGCCAGTTTCGAACCGGTGTACAGGTAGTGCTGACGAATCAGTTCGTGCAGTTCTTTGCGGTAACCGGCTTCTTCGATCAGTGACAGTTCAACCATTTCCATGTTGCAGAAGTAGTCAAAATTGCCGTCTTTGTTCCATACGTAAGCCACACCGCCACTCATACCGGCGGCAAAATTTCGTCCGGTTTGCCCCAGAACCACTACACGGCCTCCGGTCATATATTCGCAACAGTGGTCGCCTACACCTTCCACTACGGCAACAGCTCCTGAGTTGCGCACGGCAAAACGTTCGCCTACGCGGCCATTGATATAAACTTCACCGCTGGTTGCACCATAGAGCAGGGTGTTGCCTGCAATCGTGTTCTTTTCGGCTTCGAAGTTGCTGCGGATAGGCGGTAATACGGCAATGCGTCCGCCACTCAATCCTTTACCCAGATAATCATTCGCTTCACCTTCCAGCTTGAAATTGACTCCCGGTACGAGGAAGGCACCGAACGACTGTCCCGCAGAGCCTTTGAATTTCACATTCAAGGTATGTTCCGGCAGTCCCTTTTCTCCGTGTTTTTTGGCAATGACACCGGAGAGCATGGCACCTGTCGCACGGTCCGTATTGGCAATTGTGTATTCCAATGAAACTTCTTTTTCGTGTTCTATCGCTTCTTGGGCAGCATCAATGATTGCCACATCCTTCACTGTAGAAATACCATGATCCTGATCGATGACGTGACGGATGGCTGCACTGTTATCCACGCGTGCCAGTAGCTTGGTGAAGTCAATCAGAGCGTGCTTCGGATTCGGATCGTTTTCGTCGGATTTGCGTTCAATCAAGTCCGTGCGTCCGATAATATCATCCATTTTGGTGAATCCCATTTCCGCCAGATATTCACGGACTTCCTGTGCCAGGAAGGTGAAAAAGTTGATAAGATATTCGCTGCGCCCATGAAAGCGTTTGCGTAATTCCTCATTCTGCGTGGCTACTCCTACCGGACAAGTATTCTGGTGACATTTGCGCATCATCACACATCCCAGCACGATCAGGGCGGAAGTGGCAAAACCATATTCTTCGGCGCCCATTAATGCCATTATGATAATGTCGCGTCCGGTTTTCAATTGGCCATCGGCTTGTAGGACGACTTGTCCCCGCAGACCGTTCAGAACCAAGGTTTGCTGTGTCTCGCTCAGTCCCAGTTCCGGAGAAATGCCGGCGTAACGGATGGATGAAGCGGGAGAGGCTCCCGTACCACCCTCGGCACCGGAGATGACAATCAAATCCGCTTTTGCTTTTGCCACGCCTGCGGCAATGGTACCTACGCCACTTTCTGCTACCAGTTTGACACTGATTTTGGCTTGTGGATTAACGTTTTTCAAGTCAAATATCAATTGCGCCAAATCCTCAATCGAATAAATATCATGATGGGGAGGAGGAGAGATCAGTGAGATTCCCGGAATGGAATGGCGTGTTTTGGCTATGACGTCGTTCACTTTGAATCCCGGAAGCTGTCCGCCTTCCCCTGGTTTAGCTCCCTGCGCTATTTTTATTTGTATCTCATCGGCATTCACCAGATATTCGGCGGTGACCCCGAAGCGTCCGGAAGCTACCTGTTTGATGGCACTTCGCATGGAAGTACCGTCCGGCAGCGGGTGGAAGCGGGAAGCATCTTCGCCACCTTCACCCGTGTTGCTGCGTCCGTGAATGGTATTCATGGCAATCGCCATTGCTTCATGAGCTTCCTTGCTGATAGATCCGAAAGACATGGCACCCGTCACAAAACGACGGAGAATATTCTCTATCGGTTCTACCTGTTCGATGGATATAGGATTGCGACGGAATCCTAAGAAGTCACGCAGGAAAATAGGTTTCTCCTTATTGTCTACCAAATGAGTGAACTCTTTGAATTTCTTGTAGCTGCCCAAGCGGGTGGCAAGTTGCAATGTACTGATGGTTTCCGGGTTCCACGCATGTTTCTCTCCGTCCTTTCGGAAGGCATACAGTCCGTTGTTCTTTAATAATGGAAAATTGAAAGTTGAAAATTGAGAGTTGCCGTGCGGTGCTTCATTTTCCATTTTCAATTCTCCATTTTCCATTCCTTCAACTCCTTCATCGTGGAAAGCGATTGCGTCTCTTGCCACTTCCTCCAGGCGGATACCTCCGATGGGGGAACCGAGTCCGCCGAAATAAGCCTTGCTCAACTCTTCGCTGAGTCCGACAGCTTCGAAAATCTTTGCACCGCGATAAGAGCGGATAGTGGAAATCCCCATCTTACTCATGATTTTGAACAGACCTTTGCAGATAGATTTGATATAGTTTTTCTCAGCGGTAGCATAGTCCAGTTGAATATCTTTCTCTTTTACCAGCTTGTCGAGGATGGCAAATGCCATATACGGGTTCAGTGCACTGGCTCCAAAACCGAGTAGTAAAGCGGCGTGCATTACTTCACGCATTTCTCCGCTCTCTACAATCAATGCTGTCTGCACACGTTTGCCGACAGATATCAGATGGTGATGCACGGCACTTACTGCCAGTAATGAAGGGATAACGGCATGAGTTGCATCCACGTCACGGTCGGTCAGTACAATGTAGTTTGCTCCGTCCGTAACTGATTCCTCCGCCATTTTGCAAAGGTTGTTCAGTGATTCCTGTAATCCGGCTTTCCCTTTGGATACTTCAAACAGCATCGGTAGTTTTACAGTCTTAAAGCCCTTGTAGCGGATATTGCAAAGAATATCCAGCTGTGTATTGCTTAAAATCGGATGATTCAGACGTACCATTTTACAATGACTCTCGCTGGGAGTCAGGATATTCATGCCTACCGCTCCGATATATTCCGTCAAAGACATTACCAGTTCTTCGCGTAGCGGGTCGATCGGCGGATTCGTAACCTGTGCGAATTGTTGGCGGAAATAGTTGTAGAGTAGCTGTGGTTTATCGGAAAGTACAGCCAGTGGCGTATCATTACCCATTGAGTGGATGGGTTCGGCACCCGCGCTCGCCATTGGCATAATCAGCCGTTCGATATCTTCTTTTGAATAGCCGAAAGTACGGAGCATCCGGTCATAGTTTTCTACGTGATGAGGCACTTTACGACCGCTTTTCAGTTCATCCAGTTCGATACGGTTAGTCGATAGCCATGTACGGTAAGGCTTCGCTTCGGCCAGTTGTTTCTTCAATTCGCCGTCATAGTAGATTTCTCCTTTCTCTGTATCGATCAATAGAATCTTGCCCGGTTGCAGGCGCCCTTTTTCCTTGATATCTCCCGGTTCAAAGTCCATTACGCCCACTTCGGATGCCACTACCATCGTATCGTTTTTAGTGATCAGATAGCGGGCAGGGCGCAGGCCGTTACGGTCGAGCATACCACCTGCAAATCGTCCGTCGCTGAAAAGCAAGGCTGCCGGTCCGTCCCAAGGTTCCATCAGGATAGAATGGTATTCATAGAATGCTTTCAGGTCTTCACTGATCGGATTCTTCTCGTTGAAAGATTCCGGTACGAGCATAGCCATTGCATGAGGCAGACTTAATCCTGACATGACCAGAAATTCCAGCACATTGTCCAGAGAAGCACTGTCGCTCATACCCGGCTGTATGATCGGGCGTATTTCTTTGATATCTCCCAGCATAGGAGTGGAGAGTACGCTTTCACGGGCTTCCATCCATCCGCGGTTGCCACGAATGGTATTGATTTCACCGTTGTGCGCCAGCAGGCGGAAAGGTTGTGCCAGTCCCCATGTCGGAAAAGTGTTGGTGCTGAAACGGGAGTGTACCAGAGCCAAGCCGCTGGTGAAGTAGCTATTCGTCAGATCAGGATAGTAGTTGCGTAGCTGCAATGACGAGAGCATACCTTTATATATAATACTTTTGGTCGAGAGCGAAACGACATAAAAATCGTTTCTCGTCGGAATAGCTGACAATCTGACTTTATTCTCTATCCGTTTGCGAATCAGATACAGTTTGCGGTCGGCGGTTTCCGTTTCCGTAAAACCGGTAATAAAGACCTGCTTGATATCCGGTTCGTTAGCCAGAGCCGCTTCACCTAGAATTTCCGGACAGGTGGGTACATTGCGCAGATGCATCAATGTAAGTCCCTCTTTTTCTATTTCTTCAATAATGATACTAAAAATAGCTGCCTGATCTTTCTCGTTTTTCGGTAGAAAAAGCAGACCGGTGCCGTACCGTCCCTTTTCGGGTACGGGGATGCCTTGCAGTAAAATAAACTCATGTGGAATCTGTAACATAATACCTGCACCGTCGCCGGTTTTGTTATCCGCCCCCTCAGCGCCACGGTGACGCATATTCTCTAATACCTTTAAAGCCGACTCAACAATGTCATGTGACTTTTCTCCGTGAATGTTCACCAGCATACCAACCCCGCAGGCATCGTGTTCATATGCCGCGTCATACAAGCCCATTTGTCCAGGCTGTCGTTGGTAGGGGAATTTTCCTGTTGCGTTGTTAAAAAGTTCTTGTTTCTTCATTCTTTCTAGCTTTATTGTATGATAATACCTATTTGATGTATCAAATTGTTCGGCAAAATTAAGAATTTAATTTCATAATGATAGCGTATTGTTTGTTTTGTGTGACACAAAATAAGAACCTCTTTCTTTATTCTTTTAATTTGTAATCAAAATGCTCTGATTTGCTTATAATTTATCAGTCTGTCCGGTTTTATTTTATCCTGATTGTAATTTGTTTCTTTTTGAGCTTAAAATAATATATTATTTAACGTTTTGATGTGTTTACAACTTTTTTATGTGCTTATGTCAAATAAATATTGAAAAAGTTATCTTTGTGTCATTTGGAATGTGTATATTTGCACCCGAAATAAAAATATCATAATATGTGTGGAATAGTAGGCTATATTGGTAAAAGAAAAGCCTACCCCATCCTTATTAAAGGGCTGAAGCGACTGGAGTATCGTGGATATGACAGTGCAGGGGTAGCATTGATCAGTGATAACCAACAGTTAAATGTGTACAAGACGAAAGGGAAAGTCTCCGAACTTGAAAATTTCGTCACACAAAAAGATATTTCCGGTACAGTCGGAATTGCCCATACCCGTTGGGCTACTCACGGGGAACCTTGTTCCGTTAATGCTCATCCTCATTACTCTTCTTCCGAAAAACTCGCTCTCATTCATAACGGTATCATTGAAAATTACGCCGTTCTCAAAGAAAAACTCCAAGCCAAAGGCTACGTCTTTAAAAGTAGTACCGATACCGAGGTGCTCGTTCAATTAATCGAATATATGAAAGTTACCAATCGGGTCGATCTGCTTACTGCCGTTCAGTTGGCTTTGAATGAAGTGATTGGTGCTTATGCGATTGCGATTCTTGATAAAGAGCATCCGGAAGAAATCATTGCGGCCCGCAAAAGCAGTCCGCTGGTGGTAGGTATTGGTGAAGATGAGTTTTTCCTTGCTTCGGATGCCACACCGATTGTAGAATATACAGATAAGGTGGTATACCTCGAAGATGGTGAGATAGCGGTGATCAATCGGGGAAAAGAGCTGAAGGTAGTCGACCTTAGTAATGTGGAAATGACTCCCGAAGTGAAAAAAGTAGAATTGAAGCTTGGCCAGCTGGAAAAAGGAGGTTATCCGCATTTCATGTTGAAGGAGATTTTTGAGCAGCCGGACTGTATTCACGATTGTATGCGTGGACGTATCAATGTGGAAGCCAATAACGTGGTGCTTTCGGCAGTAATAGACTATAAAGAAAAGTTGCTGAACGCCAAACGCTTTATTATTGTGGCTTGCGGTACTTCGTGGCATGCGGGATTGATCGGGAAGCATCTGATTGAAAGTTTTTGCCGTATTCCGGTAGAAGTGGAGTATGCCTCCGAATTTCGTTACCGTGATCCGGTGATCGATGAGCACGATGTGGTGATTGCCATTTCTCAAAGTGGAGAAACGGCGGATACGCTGGCGGCAGTGGAACTGGCAAAAAGTCGGGGTGCATTTATATATGGTATCTGTAATGCGATTGGTTCCTCCATCCCCCGCGCTACGCATACGGGGTCGTACATCCACGTCGGACCGGAAATCGGAGTGGCATCGACCAAAGCATTTACCGGACAGGTGACTGTGCTGACCATGCTGGCATTGACTCTCGCCCGGGAGAAAGGTACGATAGACGAGACACAATACCTGAACATTGTACGGGAATTGAATAGCATTCCCGGCAAAATGAAGGAAGTATTGAAACTGAATGATAAGCTGGCGGAACTGTCGAAAACTTTCACCTATGCGCATAACTTTATTTACCTCGGACGCGGATATAGTTATCCGGTTGCTTTGGAAGGTGCATTGAAATTGAAAGAAATATCGTATATTCACGCCGAAGGTTATCCGGCTGCCGAAATGAAGCACGGACCGATAGCCCTGATTGATGCCGAAATGCCGGTAGTAGTCATTGCTACCCAAAACGGGTTGTATGAGAAAGTACTTAGCAATATTCAGGAAATCAAGGCACGAAAAGGAAAGGTGATTGCATTTGTAACCAAGGGCGATACGGTGATCAGTAAAATAGCCGATTGCAGTATCGAACTTCCGGAAACAATCGAGTGCCTTGATCCGTTAATTACTACGGTACCTCTCCAGTTGCTTGCTTATCATATTGCGGTATGTAAGGGGATGGATGTAGACCAACCTAGAAATTTGGCTAAGTCGGTAACAGTCGAGTAGTTTAAAATGTAAATAGTCAAATAGTAAGAGATAGATTAATGGAACAATTGAAACATGAATGTGGCGTTGCCATGATACGCCTGCTCCAACCCCTGGAGTATTACGAGAAAAAGTACGGAACATGGATGTACGGTCTCAACAAGCTCTATCTGTTGATGGAGAAACAGCATAACCGGGGGCAGGAAGGGGCAGGACTGGCATGCGTGAAGCTGGAAGCAAATCCGGGTGAGGAATATATGTTTCGCGAACGCGCGTTAGGTTCCGGTGCCATCACCGAAATCTTCGAAGCTGTACAGAGTAACTTCAAGGACCTCACTCCCGAACAGTTGCATGATGCGGCATTTGCCAAACGTACTTTGCCCTTTGCGGGTGAAGTATATATGGGGCATCTGCGTTATTCTACTACCGGAAAATCCGGAATCTCGTACGTACATCCGTTTTTAAGAAGAAACAACTGGCGTGCTAAAAATCTGGCTCTCTGCGGAAACTTCAATATGACGAATGTAGATGAAATCTTTGCCCGCATCACCGCTATCGGTCAGCATCCACGTAAGTATGCCGATACCTATATCATGTTGGAACAGGTGGGGCATCGTCTTGACCGTGAAGTGGAACGCCTCTTCAACCTTGCTGAAGCCGAAGGACTGACAGGGATGGGAGTCACCCATTATATAGAAGAACATATCGAACTGGCCAACGTATTGCGTACTTCCAGCCGTGAGTGGGATGGGGGATATGTGATCTGCGGTCTCACCGGAAGCGGCGAATCTTTTGCTATCCGTGATCCGTGGGGTATTCGTCCCGCTTTCTGGTATCAGGATGATGAAATAGCCGTACTGGCTTCTGAGCGTCCGGTGATTCAGACTGCTTTGAATGTTCCCGTAGAAAAAATCAAGGAACTGCAACCCGGGCAGGCATTGCTGATCAGCAAAGAAGGCAGACTGCGGACTTCACAAATCAACAGGCCTCGCGAGCGGCACGCCTGCTCGTTCGAACGTATTTACTTCTCCCGTGGCAGCGATGTAGATATCTATAAAGAACGGAAACTCTTGGGAGAAAAACTGGTTCCGAATATTCTGAAAGCCATTAATAACGACTTGGACCATACTGTATTTTCCTTTATCCCGAATACGGCCGAAGTTGCCTTCTACGGAATGTTGCAAGGGCTGGATGACTATCTGAATGAAGAGAAAGTACGGCAGATTGCGGCATTGGGGCATCATCCCAATATGGAAGAGCTGGAGGTCATTCTTTCCCGCCGTATCCGCAGTGAAAAAGTTGCCATCAAAGATATTAAGCTCCGTACATTCATTGCCGAGGGAAACAGTCGGAATGACTTGGCTGCCCACGTATATGACATCACGTACGGAAGTCTGGTTTCCGGTGTCGACAATCTCGTGATTATCGACGATAGCATTGTGCGTGGTACTACCTTGAAGCAAAGTATCATCGGCATTCTCGACCGTCTTGGTCCGAAGAAGATCGTGATTGTATCTTCTTCTCCACAAGTTCGTTATCCGGACTATTACGGCATCGATATGGCGAAGATGAGTGAATTTATCGCTTTCAAAGCTGCCATCGAGCTTCTGAAAGAGCGGGATATGAAGGATGTGATTGCTGCCGCCTACCGGAAATCGAAAGATCAGGTAGGATTGCCGAAAGAACAAATGGTGAATTACGTGAAGGATATCTATGCGCCGTTCACCGATGAAGAAATATCTGCCAAGATGGTAGAACTCCTGACACCGAAGGGAACGAAAGCGAAAGTGGAAATCGTCTACCAACCGTTGGAAGGACTCCATGAAGCCTGTCCGAACCATCAAGGAGACTGGTACTTCAGTGGAAACTATCCCACACCGGGTGGTGTGAAAATGGTGAATCAGGCATTTATCAACTACATTGAGCAGATGTATCAATTCTAACAACCATACAACGATTCAAAAATAAGAATGAGAAATGTGACATTAATCCTTGACGACGGGAGCCGGTTTTCCGGTAAGTCGTTTGGCTACGAGAAGCCGGTGGCGGGCGAAGTAGTTTTCAACACCGCCATGACCGGATATCCGGAGAGCCTTACTGACCCTTCCTACGCCGGACAGTTGATGACTCTTACCTATCCTTTGGTGGGTAATTACGGAGTTCCTCCTTTTACCATCGAACCCAACGGACTCGCCACTTTCATGGAAAGTGAAAAGATTCATGCCGAAGCGATCATCGTAAGTGACTACTCTTCTGAGTACAGCCACTGGAACGCAGTGGAAAGCCTTGGCGACTGGCTGAAACGTGAGAAAGTACCGGGCATCACAGGCATCGATACGCGCGAACTGACCAAAATACTTCGTGAACACGGAGTCATGATGGGACGTATCGTCTTCAACGATGAAATTGTCGGGGAAATTGACAATGGACAATTGCCAATGGACAATTACGCTGCCGTTAATTACGTAGACCGTGTTTCCTGCAAAGAAATAATCTCCTATCTTCCCGATGGAACATCCCGTTCTTTTCCATTAACCATGCCCGTCGCGCAGCTTAATTGTCAATTGTCAACTGTCAATTGTCAATTAAAGAAGGTTGTTTTGGTGGATTGCGGTGTAAAGACCAATATTATCCGTTGCTTGTTGAGGCGTGGTGTAGAAGTGATCCGTGTACCTTGGGATTATGATTTTAACGGACTCGAATTTGACGGGCTGTTTATCTCCAACGGCCCGGGTGACCCGGATACCTGCGACGCAGCTGTGCAGAATATCCGCAAGGCAATGGCGAACGAGAAACTTCCCATCTTTGGAATTTGCATGGGCAACCAGTTGCTCTCGAAAGCCGGAGGGGCAAAGATTTACAAACTTAAATATGGACACCGTAGCCACAACCAGCCGGTACGCATGGTGGGTACGGAACGTTGTTTTATTACTTCGCAGAATCATGGTTATGCGGTAGACAATAATACGCTGGGGGCAGATTGGGAACCGCTGTTCATCAATATGAATGATGGTTCTAACGAAGGAATCAAACACAAGAAAAATCCTTGGTTCTCTGCACAGTTCCATCCCGAAGCTGCAAGTGGTCCTACGGATACGGAATTCCTGTTCGATGAATTTGTAAACCTGCTTAAATAACCGACTATCATGAAAGAAAATATAAAGAAAGTATTGCTGCTGGGTTCCGGTGCCTTGAAAATCGGTGAAGCCGGTGAGTTTGACTATTCCGGTTCGCAGGCACTCAAAGCCTTGAAAGAAGAAGGGATTGAAACCATTCTTATCAATCCGAATATTGCTACCGTACAGACATCCGAAGGAGTGGCAGATCAAATTTACTTCCTTCCGGTCACTCCGTATTTTGTAGAGAAAGTAATCCAGAAAGAAAAGCCGGAAGGTATTATGCTGGCATTCGGCGGACAGACCGCGCTGAATTGTGGAGTTGCTTTATATAAAGAAGGAATCCTTGAAAAGTATAATGTAAAAGTACTCGGTACTCCCGTACAAGCCATTATGGATACGGAAGACCGTGAACTCTTTGTACAGAAACTGAACGAAATCAATGTCAAGACCATTAAAAGTGAAGCTGTAGAAAATGCGGAAGATGCCCGTCGTGCAGCGAAGGAATTGGGATATCCGGTCATTGTCCGTGCGGCTTATGCGCTGGGTGGCTTGGGCTCCGGTTTCTGTGACAATGAAGAGCAACTGGATGTACTGGTAGAAAAAGCCTTTTCTTTTTCTCCGCAAGTGTTGGTGGAAAAATCGCTTCGGGGGTGGAAAGAAGTCGAATACGAAGTCGTCCGCGACCGCTTCGACAACTGTATTACAGTTTGTAATATGGAGAACTTTGACCCACTGGGGATTCATACCGGTGAGTCTATCGTTATTGCTCCGTCTCAAACACTGACCAACAGTGAATATCATAAACTTCGTGAACTGGCTATCCGTATTATCCGCCACATCGGTATTGTCGGCGAATGTAATGTACAGTATGCTTTCGACCCCGAATCGGAAGATTATCGCGTCATCGAAGTAAATGCCCGTCTTTCCCGTTCCTCGGCCCTGGCCTCTAAGGCAACCGGATATCCGTTGGCATTCGTGGCTGCCAAACTGGGACTCGGCTACGGACTCTTCGACTTGAAGAACTCGGTGACAAAGACTACTTCTGCTTTCTTCGAACCGGCTTTGGACTATGTGGTATGTAAGATTCCACGTTGGGACTTGGGAAAATTCCATGGTGTAGACAAGGAACTGGGTTCTTCCATGAAGTCGGTAGGTGAAGTGATGGCAATCGGACGTACTTTTGAAGAAGCTATTCAGAAGGGCCTCCGTATGATCGGACAGGGAATGCACGGATTCGTGGAAAACAAAGAACTAGTAATCCCTGATATTGACAAAGCACTCCGCGAACCGACCGATAAACGTATTTTTGTGATCTCAAAAGCCTTCCGTGCAGGATACACCATCGATCAGGTGCATGAACTGACGAAGATTGACAAATGGTTCCTTCAGAAGTTGATGAATATAATGAAGACTTCGGAAGAAATGCACGAATGGGGAAATAATCATAAACAGATTGCCGATCTGCCTGTGGAACTGCTTCGCAAGGCTAAAGTTCAGGGCTTTTCCGATTTCCAGATTGCCCGTGCTATCGGTTATGAAGGTGATATGGAAAATGGAAGCCTGTATGTCCGCAAGTATCGTAAGGCTGCCGGTATCCTTCCGGTGGTAAAACAGATCGATACACTGGCTGCCGAATATCCGGCGCAGACCAATTATCTGTATCTGACCTATAGCGGAGTGGCAAACGATGTACATTATCTGGGTGACCATAAATCCATTGTCGTATTGGGTTCCGGTGCCTACCGTATCGGTTCTTCTGTAGAGTTTGACTGGTGCGGTGTGCAGGCTCTGAATACCATTCGCAAGGAAGGTTGGCGCAGTGTTATGATCAACTATAATCCGGAAACGGTATCTACAGACTATGACATGTGCGACCGTCTCTACTTTGATGAACTGACATTCGAACGGGTAATGGATATTCTTGAGCTGGAAAATCCGCATGGTGTCATCGTATCTACCGGTGGTCAGATTCCGAATAATCTTGCTTTGCGTCTGGATGCCCAGAACATTCACATACTGGGAACAAGTGCTCAGAGCATCGACAATGCTGAAGACCGTGAAAAGTTCTCAGCGATGCTCGACCGTATTGGCGTGGATCAACCACGCTGGCGTGAGTTGACATCGCTGGAGGATATCAATGAGTTTGTCGATGAAGTTGGTTTCCCGGTTCTTGTTCGTCCGTCTTATGTGCTTTCGGGTGCTGCGATGAATGTCTGCTCCAATCAGGAAGAGCTTGAACGCTTCCTGAAACTGGCTGCCAATGTATCAAAGAAGCATCCGGTGGTAGTAAGCCAGTTTATCGAACATGCGAAGGAGGTAGAAATGGATGCTGTGGCGCAGAATGGCGAAATCATAGCCTATGCAATCAGCGAACATATTGAGTTTGCCGGTGTACACTCCGGTGATGCCACTATTCAGTTTCCGCCTCAGAAGTTGTATGTGGAAACTGTCCGTCGCATCAAACGCATCAGCCGTGAGATTGCCAAGGCATTGAATATTTCCGGTCCGTTCAACATCCAATACCTGGCAAAAGATAATGATATTAAGGTAATCGAATGTAATCTGCGTGCCAGCCGTTCTTTCCCGTTTGTCAGCAAAGTGCTGAAGATAAACTTCATTGAGCTGGCAACCAAAGTGATGCTGGGTCTTCCTGTGGAGAAACCGGAAAAGAATCTCTTTGAACTGGACTATGTGGGAATTAAGGCTTCGCAGTTCTCTTTCAACCGTTTGCAGAAAGCTGACCCTGTATTGGGAGTGGATATGGCTTCTACAGGTGAGGTCGGCTGTATCGGAAGTGACACTTCCTGTGCCGTACTGAAAGCCATGCTGTCTGTCGGCTACCGTATTCCTAAAAAGAACATCCTGCTTTCTACGGGTACAATGAAGCAGAAGGCTGATATGATGGATGCAGCACGTATGTTGGTAAACAAGGGATACAAACTCTTTGCAACCGGCGGTACTCATAAAACCTTTGCTGAGAACGGCATTGAAAGTACGCTTGTCTACTGGCCGAGTGAAGAAGGACATCCGCAGGCATTGGAAATGCTTCATAATAAGGAAATTGACATGGTAGTCAATATCCCGAAGAACCTGACTGCCGGAGAACTGGACAATGGATATAAAATCCGTCGCGCGGCTATCGACCTGAACGTGCCGTTGATAACGAACGCCCGTCTGGCAAGTGCATTTATCAATGCTTTCTGTACGATGACCGTTGATGATATTGCCATCAAGAGCTGGGAAGAGTATAAGTAAGAAATAATAAATTGTTGTATAATAAGTTGGAAAAGTCGTTCCCGTGCATTCGGGGGCGGCTTTTTTTTATGAATTTCTGTTTTTGGGATGGTGTCACTATAAGCATGGGATAGTGTCACTATCCTGTCAGTATGCTTACACTATCCTTCCTGTATAGTGTCACTATCTTTTTTTAATGTCTATAAGTTGCATGATTGGACAAATTGGTGTAAATTGCGCAATTATTTCACAAATATTCTAAAACAGGGGAGTAATATGAGCATGGATAATCATATCGTAATTATGGCTGGTGGCATTGGTAGTCGTTTTTGGCCGATGAGTACACCGGAATGTCCCAAGCAATTTATTGATGTAATGGGATGCGGGCGTACGTTGATTCAACTGACTGCTGATCGTTTTGATGGCGTCTGTCCACGGGAAAATGTGTGGGTAGTGACGTCCGAGAAATATATTGATATCGTCCGGGAGCAATTGCCGGAGATTCCTGAAAGCAATATCCTTGCAGAGCCTTGTGCACGAAACACTGCTCCCTGCATCGCCTATGCTTGCTGGAAAATCAAGAAAAAACATCCGAACGCCAATGTGGTGGTGACTCCGTCGGATGCATTGGTTATCAATACAGGTGAATTCCGCCGGGTAGTAGAGAAAGCACTTCGTTTTACTGACAACAGCAGTGCTATCGTAACGCTGGGTATCAAACCGACTCGCCCGGAAACCGGATATGGATATATTGCTGCCGGAGATCAGATCATGACTGATAAAGAGATTTTTACGGTAGATGCATTCAAGGAAAAACCGGACAGGGAGACTGCCGACAGATATCTGGCCGAGGGTAACTACTTCTGGAATGCAGGAATTTTTGTTTGGAATGTGCGTACTATCACTTCCGTGATGCGTGTATATGCTCCGGGCATAGCGCAAATCTTCGATCGTATTTTCCCCGATTTCTATACGGAGAAGGAAAATGAAACGATTAAAAAGCTGTTCCCTACCTGCGAAGCTATTTCCATAGACTATGCCGTAATGGAAAAAGCACAGGAAATCTATGTACTTCCGGCTTCTTTCGGTTGGTCGGACTTGGGGACCTGGGGAGCGCTCCGCGGACTGTTGCCACAAGATAAATCCGGAAATGCTACGGTAGGGGCCGATGTCCGTTTGTACGAAAGCAAGAACTGCATCGTACATACCAGTGAAGAGAAACGGGTCGTTATTCAGGGTCTGGATGGATATATCATTGCTGAGAAAGATAATACACTGTTGATTTGTAAACTGGATGAAGAACAGCGGATAAAGGAGTTTTCAAAGTAATCCTTAATTCTTTTGATATTCCTGAGGCGTCATTCCGGTCATTCGTTTGAAAAACTTGCTGAAGAAAGACGGATTGGGAAAGTTTAATTCATCTGATATCTGATAAACAAGGCGGTTGCTATGTTTTAGCAATACTTTAGCCTCTAGTATAATGGACTGGTTTATCCAGTCCATTACTGTTTGCTGGCTGGTTTGCCGGATTACAGTGTTCAGATAACGGGGAGTGAGACAAAGTTTATTCGCATAGAAACTGACATTCCGCTCTGTCTTGCTATAGGTGTTGACCAAAGAAATGAGGCGCTGAAAAATGTCGTTTTGATGGGTTAATGGACTGAGTTCGGCCTGCCCTTTGCTTTTGGCTATATACTCTATATTATATAGTAATCCTACCAGTAAATGCTGAATGACCTCTTTTCTGAATACAGGTTCTTGCAATACACTCCACATGACCGTCACAAAATTCTCTATCTGTATTTGTTCTTCGGTAGACAGTGGAAACAGGAGATTTTTCTTTTGTTGGAGGAAATGGGTGAAGAATTCTTCCTTTCCGGATATCGGCAGAAAGTTCAGGTCTACTGCCATCATGTGAGCATCAAAATCGTGAGATACTTCTATGATTTGTATGATAGAGTTGGGAGCTATCAGGGATATATGGTCGGGCAGGAAAATATATTCGATCAGATTGATTAAAACACGTGCCGAGCCATTAGTGACAATAGCAATACGGCCTTCCTGTAGCCGGTACGGTTGTCCGACACTGAAGATAGTCGTTTCCATTTTAGAGAAACTTGTCACAAATCCGAATTCGGCATTGATGAAGCGAAATTCGTTGTGACGTACTATATTTATATCCTTCAACAGTTGGAGGCCTAATTCCATCGGTTTCTTCTGTTCCATTTTCTCAGTTCTTTTCCGGCAAAGATAAGAAATAGCCCTTGAATCTTCTCTTTTTTTAGGATGAATCGAACTATTGGGACATATTTTCCAACTATCAGAATGTGAAACTATTACTTAAAGGTCTATCTTTGTCTTTTGAAGAATTCATAGAAAAAATGCGTATGAAAAGAATTATTTTTAGTCTTTCGCTTTTACTGTTCATGCCCGGAATGTATGGGCAGACCGGGCATATAACATTAGAAGAATGTCAGCAAAAAACGCAGGATAACTATCCGTTGGTGCGTCAATATGATTTAGTGGAGAAGACGAAAGAATATAATCTGGAAAATGCGGCGAGGGGATACTTGCCTCAGTTTGCTCTTTCGGCAAAGGCGTCTTATCAAAGTGATGTGACGGAGTTACCCATTGCCATTCCCGGTGTGGATATCAAAGGGATGGCCAAAGACCAGTATCAGGTGATGCTGGAGTTACAGCAACAGATATGGGATGGCGGAGGAATCCGGATGCAGAAGAAAAAGGCTACGGCGGAAGCGGAGATTGACAGGGAAAAGTTGAACGTCGATATGTATGCGTTGAATGGCCGTGTGAATGATCTGTATTTTGGAATCCTGATGTTGGATGAGCAGTTGGCTCAGAATGCCTTGCTGCAAGATGAACTGGGACGGAACTTCCGTCAGATTACAGCTTATGTGGAAAATGGAATAGCCAATCAGGCCGATCTGGATGCTGTGAAAGTGGAGCAGTTGAATACCCGTCAGAAAAGGGTGGAACTGACTTCTTCCCGTATGGCCTATTTGAAGATGCTTTCGTTATTGATGGGAGAGGTGCTTTCGCCGGAGACAGTATTGGAGAAGCCTGTTCCTCAAAACGAATTGTCGGCTGTCAGTGAGATTCGCCGACCGGAACTGTCGTGGTTTGACGCACAGGGAGCCGGTTTGCAGGTACAAGAGAAAGCCTTGAATGTGCGCCATCTTCCTCATTTCGGATTGTTTGTGCAGGGAGCTTACGGTAATCCGGGATTAAATATGCTGAAGAATGAATTTTCTCCTTATTATATTGCAGGTGTCCGGCTTTCATGGAATTTCGGAAGTCTGTATACGTTGAAGAATGACCGTCGGGTGATTGAAAACAAACGGCAGCAACTGGACAGCAATCGGGATGTGTTTCTTTTTAATACGAGACTGGAAATGACGCAGCAGGATCAGTCTGTCCGTTCGTTGGAGAAGCAGATGCAGGATGATGATGAAATTATCCGGTTGCGTACGAATATTCGTCGGGCTGCGGAAGCCAAAGTTGCGAATGGTACGTTGACAGTAACAGAAATGCTCAGAGAACTCACGAATGAGAGTCTTGCCCGTCAGGCGAAGGCAATGCATGAGATTCAACGGTTGATGGGTATCTATCAATTGAAATATACTACTAATCATTAATAAAAATCTGTCAGATATGAAACGAATGACAAAAATAGGAATATACGGGATGGCAGTATGGATGCTTTCTGCCTGTGGAAACGGAACGCCCGATTATGATGCAACAGGAACCTTTGAAGCTACGGAAGTGATCGTTTCCGCCGAAGCAGCGGGAAAACTGCTGCAACTGGAAGTGGAAGAAGGAACAAGATTGAAAGCCGGCGAAGAAGTAGGGCTGGTAGATACTGTCCAGCTATATCTGAAAAAGTTGCAACTGGAAGCAAGCATGAAATCGGTGGAAAGCCAGCGTCCCGATCTGGCCAAACAGATAGCCGCTACCAAACAGCAAATTACTACAGCGCAAAGGGAAAAGAAGCGGGTAGAGAACCTGCTTGCTGCCGGAGCTGCCAATCAGAAACAACTGGATGACTGGGATGCACAGGTAACCTTGCTTCAGCGGCAGTTGATTGCTCAGGAATCCTCATTGATGAAGAGTACGAACAGTCTGACGGAACAGGGGAATTCGGTCAGTATACAAGTGGCACAGGTAGAAGACCAGTTGAACAAGTGCCATATTCAGTCGCCTATTGAAGGTACGGTACTGGCAAAATATGCGGAAGGGGGAGAACTGGCATCCGTTGGCAAACCGTTGTTTAAAGTGGGTGAGGTAGACCGGATGTATTTGCGGGCTTATGTTACTTCAGAGCAATTGTCCCAAGTGAAATTGGGGGATAAAGTGACGGTGTATTCCGATTATGGAAATTCGGAACAGAAAGCCTATCCCGGTGTGGTCACTTGGATTTCGGACCGTTCGGAGTTTACCCCCAAAACGATTCTGACTAAAAATGAACGTGCCAATCTGGTATACGCAGTGAAGATTGCCGTGAAAAATGACGGTTCGTTGAAGATTGGTATGTATGGAGGTGTGGTATGGAAAAAGGAGAACCCATAGTCGTTGTAAAGGAAATCAGCAAGAGCTACGGGAAAGTAGAGGCACTGAAAGAGGTTTCTTTTGCGGTAGAGCAGGGAGAAGTTTTCGGGCTGATCGGTCCTGACGGGGCGGGGAAGAGTACCTTATTCCGCATCCTGACCACTTTACTGTTGGCTGATAAAGGTACGGCAACTGTCAACGGACTGGATGTGGTGACGGATTACAAACAGATTCGTACGAAAGTAGGATATATGCCCGGACGGTTCTCGCTTTATCAGGACCTTTCCGTAGAAGAGAATCTGGAATTTTTTGCTACGGTATTTCATACGTTGATACAGGAAAACTATGATTTGATTAAAGATATTTATCAGCAGATCGAGCCTTTTAAAAAAAGAAGGGCAGGCGCTTTGTCGGGAGGTATGAAGCAGAAGCTGGCATTGAGCTGTTCCCTGATTCATAAACCTGATATTTTATTTCTGGATGAACCGACTACGGGTGTAGATCCTGTGTCTCGGAAAGAATTTTGGCAGATGCTCCGTAATTTGAGAAAACAGGGGATTACGATCATTGTTTCCACTCCTATTATGGATGAGGCTCGTCAATGCGACCGGATTGCTTTTATTAATCACGGGCAGGTGCACGGAATCGATACGCCCGAACGGATTCTTCAGAAGTTTGCTTCCATTCTTTGTCCGCCACCCTTGGAACGGGAGGAGGCGCAACAGATGGCAGCTCCTGTTATCGAGGTGGAGCAGCTGACCAAATCCTTCGGACATTTTACGGCAGTCGATCATATCTCTTTTCAAGTGCAGCGGGGAGAAATTTTCGGTTTTCTTGGAGCCAATGGAGCAGGTAAGACGACTGCGATGCGTATGCTTTGCGGATTGAGCCGTCCGACTTCGGGAGTAGGAAAGGTGGCAGGCTATGACATCTTTCGGGAAGCCGAACAAGTCAAAAGGCATATCGGATATATGAGTCAGAAATTCTCTTTGTATGAGGATCTTAAAGTCTGGGAGAATATCCGTCTCTTTGCCGGAATTTATGGGATGAAGGAGATGGAGATTGAAGAAAAGACAGATGAATTGTTAGAACGCCTGGGATTTGCAGACGAACGGGATACGTTGGTGAAAAACCTTCCTTTGGGTTGGAAACAGAAACTGGCCTTTTCTGTCTCTATCTTCCATGAGCCGAAAATAGTCTTCCTTGATGAACCGACCGGAGGAGTTGATCCTGCTACTCGCAGGCAGTTCTGGGAGCTGATTTATCAGGCTGCCGATCGTGGAATCACTGTATTTGTTACCACACACTATATGGATGAAGCGGAATATTGCAACCGGATATCGATTATGGTGGACGGCCAGATCAAGGCACTGGATACGCCGGCCCGGCTGAAAGAACAGTTTGGTGTGGAGACAATGGATGATGTGTTTCAACAACTTGCCCGCCATGCGGTGCGTAAAGCGGATTGATTATGAAACAATTTATTGCTTTCGTAAAGAAAGAATTTTATCATATTTTCCGTGACCGGCGTACTATGCTGATCCTGTTGGGAATGCCGGTCGTGCAGATTATTCTGTTTGGGTTTGCTATCAGTACGGAAGTGAAGAATGTCCGGCTGGCAGTTCTTGATCCTTCGAATGATGTGGTAACAAGGAAAATTATAGACCGGTTGGATGCGAGTGAATATTTCACGGTTACCACCCGTTTTCATTCTCCACAGGAGATGGAAACTGCCTTCCGGAAAAATAAGATAGATATGGCAATTGTATTTGGAGAGCGTTTTGCCGACGGACTTTATACGGGGGATGCCCGTGTGCAGCTGATAGTCGATGCAACCGATCCCAATATGTCTACCTCGCAGAGTAATTATGCAGCCAGCATTGTTTCTTCGGCAGGACAGGAGATGTTGCCTCCCAATGTGTTCGTTTCGCGTTTGACTCCAGATGTCAAATTGCTGTATAATCCGCAGATGAAGAGTGCCTACAACTTTGTGCCCGGAGTCATGGGGCTGATTTTAATGCTGATTTGTGCGATGATGACCTCTATTTCCATTGTTCGTGAAAAGGAGACGGGCACGATGGAAGTATTGCTGGTATCTCCGGTAAGACCATTGTTTATCGTGCTGGCCAAGGCGGTACCTTACTTTGTTTTATCTTTTGTCAATCTGACAACCATTTTGCTGCTTTCAGTCTTTGTACTGGATGTGCCGGTAGTGGGGAGTTTGTTCTGGTTGGTGATGGTGTCTTTGCTCTTTATTTTCGTGTCGCTGGCTTTGGGTTTGCTGATTTCCTCTGTGACAAGTACACAGGTGGCGGCCATGCTGGCATCCGGAATGATATTGATGATGCCCACCATGGTTTTGTCCGGAATGATTTTTCCGGTAGAAAGTATGCCGGTGATTCTCCGGGCCATATCGGATATTATTCCCGCCCGCTGGTATATTCAGGCTGTGCGCAAACTGATGATTGAAGGAGTGCCGGTTGTGCTGGTACTTAAAGAGATTGGTATTTTGTTGCTGATGGCAGTAGTGCTTATTACCATCAGTATCAGGAAATTTAAATATCGATTGGAATAAAGGAATTTATTATGATAAAATTTCTGATAGAAAAAGAGTTTAAACAGTTGCTTCGCAATTCGTTCCTGCCGAGATTGATTCTTATCTTTCCCTGCATGATCATGTTGCTGATGCCATGGGCTGTGAATCTGGAAATAAAGAATATCCAGCTGAATATTGTAGACAACGATCATTCGGTGATTTCTCAGCGGCTGGTGAATAAGATTGCGGCTTCTACCTATTTCCGTCTGACGGAAGTGCCGGCATCTTATGAGGATGGATTACGGAATATTGAACAGGGAACAGCGGATATTATAATGGAGATCCCCAGGCACCTGGAGCGGGACTGGGTGAACAAAGGAGAAGCCCATATACTGATTGCAGCCAATTCGGTAAATGGAACGAAAGGAGGGCTAGGCAGTTCTTATCTGGGCACTATTATCAAGAACTATGCAGCCGAGTTACGTGCAGAATATCCTGATGCCATATCTGCGTCGGGCAGTGCCCCTTCCATTCGTATCGATACGCAGGGATTATTTAACCCGAATCTGAATTATAAACTTTATATGATTCCTGCTTTGATGGGAATGTTGTTGACTTTGATATGCGGATTTTTGCCTGCCCTGAATGTGGTTAGTGAGAAGGAGGTAGGAACGATCGAACAGATTAATGTGACTCCCGTACCGAAATTTACTTTTATTCTGGCTAAACTTTTACCTTACTGGATCACAGGCTTTATCGTATTGACTTTGTGCTTTTTGTTAGCCTGGCTGCTTTATGGAATAACTCCTGTAGGGCATTTCATCGTGATTTATTTTTTGGCGATTTTGTTTGTATTCGTTATGTCCGGTTTCGGGCTCGTTATATCCAATTATTCGGCAACTATGCAGCAGTCTATGTTTGTAATGTTCTTTTTTATGCTGATTCTGATGTTGATGAGCGGATTATTCACTCCGGTGAGCAGTATGCCTGAATGGGCACAGGTGATTACTTATTTCAATCCTTTGAAGTACTTTATGGAAGGAATGCGTATGGTATACCTCAAAGGAAGCAGCTTGTTGGAACTGCTGCCTGAAATAGGAGTCCTGCTTCTTTTTGCACTGGGTTTCAATACCTGGGCGGTGATCAGTTATCGGAAAAATCAATAATTGAGAATTTGATTATATAAAAAACAGCTCTTATCCTTATTGGTTGGAAAAGAGCTGTTTTTATTATTGTTTTCACCCCTTGGGATGAATCGTGGTTACTGTATTATTTTACTTCGATTTGCTTTTCGGCCTTCTTCACTTCTTCTTCAGAAATCTTAGGAAGTTGGACGCTCAAAACTCCGTTTTCTACTGCGGCAGAAATTTTTTCTTTATCTACATTATCCGGCAGAATCATCGTCTGCTGAAACTTAGAATAAGAGAATTCGCGACGTAGATAGCGACCTTCTTTCTTCTCTTCTTTGTTTTCAGTCTTCTTCTCCATAGAGATAACGAGGTTGTTGTCTTCATCAATGCGAACATTGAAGTCCTCTTTTGTCATTCCCGGAGCAGCCAGTTCAACTTTGTATTCTTTTTCTGTTTCAAAAACATTGATTGCAGGTGCAGTTGCATTTGCTTTTACCATCCAATCGTTATCAAAGAAATCGTTAAAAATACTTGGTAACCAACTTTGAGTTCTTCTAACAGGCATCATAATCTTAGTCTCCTATCTTTTAGTTAAACATTCGGTTTATTCACTCTTGAATTTCGGTTCGCTGCTTTCCGCAGAGGGGGGTATCCCGACTCTTGCCGTCTGCTTTTGAACCGTCGTTCACTGCTATTAGTGCAAACCTTATGCCAAAGGAAAACTGAGATTGAAAATGTCTATTTGTCATTTTAATAATGCCAATTTTGCCTGTTTTGTGACAAAATGTAACCGCAGTATATTTATTTTATATAATATAGATATTAATTTGATAATCTATTTTTTTTCAATGAGTTTGAATCTTAACCTTAAAGTTTGCCTTTCTTCATTATAATCATGACTGATGATTTTGAAAGTTCCTACCTCTGAGGTATTGGATACATGTAACCCTATACAGGCACAGGCGTCATAATCTCCTATGCGTATAATGCGAAGAGTCTCACTGGCGTCAGCAGGAAGTTTGCTCAGATCTACGATGCCTTTAGCTTGCTCATGAGTCATAAATTCAACAGTTACGGGCAGATTTTGACTGATAACTTCGTTTACCTTATCTTCTATCGCTTGTATCTCCGCATCTGTAGGACAAGTAGGAAGAATATAGTCGCACTTACTCTTTTTCCTTTCTATATGGGCATTTCTTGAGCGAGGGCAACCGAAAGTTTTTACCATAGTGGCATTTAGTAAATGCTCTGCTGTATGCATAGGAGGATACTCCTGTTTGTTGTGATCATTGAGTTGAGGTTGTTGTTCCATAAATTTTTCAATAACTTTTTGTTTTTGATATTTTCTTATTTGCCGGATGGCAGTTTGTACTTTTCTCCCAGGAAATGCGGTTGCTTATCTATCGCTAAATCGATAAACATCTTGACCCTTGCAAATAATTCTCTGATATTGGTTCTCAATCCTGCATAGACGTCTACATCCCTGGCATTAAAACCGATGGCGGTAATCCCATTCTTTTCGGCAAGATAAATAGCCCGCTCATTGTGAAATCGTTGAGAAATGATGGTCAGACGGGTCTGACCGAATACTTCTTTAGCACGCACAACAGAGTCAAGGGTACGAAAACCGGCATAATCTAAATAGATAGACTTTTCAGGAACACCTTTTTGCATAAGCGCTTTCTTCATTTCTTCCGGTTCGTTGTAATCTTCTTTGCGATTATCTCCACTGATAAGAATATAATTAATTTTGCCTGCCTTGTACAGTTCAACCGCCGCATCAATGCGATAGTCAAAATATAAATTGTTATTTCCGCTTTTCAGCTTAGGAGAGGTGCCGAGAAGCAGACCTACATTGTTTGCAGGAATATCACTGATTTCAGTATAGATGCAGGAGGCTGCATTCTTCTTGATGGTCCAGTCGCAGATAAAGATACTGATAACACAAAGTATGGCAATTATCAGTGTGATATAGAATAGTTTTTTTTTCATTTTCCGAATAATTCACTCATATAATCAAGGGAACGGCTAATGTCGAAATACATTTGATTTCCTTCATAGTACTGGCATTTATCAAACTCTATCAGATCACATTTATTGACTAGCGATTGACCTTTCATGTTTTCCATTTTGAATAACATGTTCAGCAGTTGGTATTCGTCATTTACGCAGATAACCTTAAATGCGGTTTCTTCGCTTGTACCGTCACCTGTAAGCGCAATCATAGTAAGCAAGGCTGCGTATCTTTTTGAATAGTGTTTTATTTCCCGGATATCTTTCTGGAGCAAACCGGCTATTCCGTACATATTATATAGTAATTGGAGAGATACCGGATTCTTTTTTAGTAGTTCTTTGCCGATATTATAAGCATCTTCATACTTTTCTTCTTTAATCAACTTTCGGAAATCCTGAAAATCATCCATACTTCCTTTGTAAGCTGGTGTGAATGAATACCCGTAATATAGCATGGCATGATCTTGCCGGGTGAGTAAAGTATCATTTTCTTCAAAACGTTGCATGAGCTTTTGAAATTCCGTATTGTGATTAGTCACGTACTCTTTGATGGCCGGATAATCCACTTTTAATATTTCTTGTGCGGAACAATAAACCTGAAGGCTAAGTATGCTTATAAAGAAAAGGGTAATGAGCTTTTTCATGACAGTGTTTTTTTAGGGTATTATGATTCACAAAAATACCATTCTTTTTTAGGAAACCAAGCGTATAGGCATAAAAAAAGGAGCAACGCCTTGCTCCAACCTTTGTTAACCTTAAATCTAATACTATGAAAAACACATTGCAAAGATACGGACTTCTGTGAACTTTGCAAATTAACCAAGAAAAATCTTATGTTATATAACATAGATTAAGAATTTTCCCTTTCCGCTTAACGGATATTCGGTATTTGATCGTTCATATAAAGAGTTTTTTTATCTTTGCAACCAATTTGAATTACTAATCTTTATATATGTATATGAAAAAGAAAAGACTGGGTCAATGGATGTTGTTGGCCATCGTTTGTTTGAGTTTCTCAGTAGGAGAGACCTATGCACAGAAACATGAGTTCGCTAATTACAAGCGTTATGCGACAGAGAATGCAGCACTTGCACAACCTGTAAAGAAGGAAAAAAGAGTGGTCTTTATGGGCAATTCCATTACGGAAGGATGGGTGAGGACACATCCTGATTTCTTCAAAACAAATGGATATATCGGTCGTGGTATCAGTGGCCAGACGTCCTATCAGTTTTTACTTCGTTTTAGGGAAGATGTGATCAATCTTTCTCCGGCATTGGTTGTCATTAATGCAGGAACAAATGATGTAGCCGAAAATACAGGTGCTTATAATGAAGATTATACATTCGGAAATATTGCATCTATGGCAGAACTGGCGAAGGCAAATAAAATCAAAGTGATTCTGACTTCAGTATTGCCGGCTGCTGAATTTCCGTGGAGACGGGAGATTAAAGATGCTCCTCAAAAGATTCAGTCATTGAATGCCCGCATAGAAGCTTACGCCAAAGCTAATAAAATTCCGTTTGTGAATTATTATCAGCCAATGGTGGTGGGCGAGAATAAGGCCTTGAATCCTCAATATACGAAAGATGGGGTACATCCTACAGGAGAAGGATATGATATCATGGAAGCACTCATTAAACAGGCTATTGAAAAAGCGCTTTAATTATAGATAGAGTGTAGATAAAAAATGCCCTTTGATAAGATTTCAAGGGGTATTTTTGTAGGATTGGAAGATGCTAAGATGGGGTATGGGCATAAAAAAAGGAGCAACGCCTTGCTCCAACCTTTGTTAACCTTAAATCTAATACTATGAAAAACACAGTGCAAAGATACGGGCTTTTGCGAAATCTGCAAATTATTTCTCTTAAATAGGTGTTTTTATAACACTAATTAGCAAAAGCTCGGGTTTCTTATAGATTTATTGATATTTATAAGCCGTTTATCCCCACTTTTCTTTCATCAAATCTTCCAGTTTCAGCAGCTCATTCCGATATTGGGCAGCTTCGATAAATTCCAGTTTTTTGGCGGCCTCCTGCATTAATTTGCGGGTACGCTCTATGCTCTTTTCCATTTGAGCTTTGCTCATATATTGTACGATTGGGTCGGCTGCGATATTAGGTGAAGAAGGTTCCACATAAGCGTGTTTTTCTTTCAGCAACTCATCGGCTTCGGAACCTGGACTGCCAAATACAGACAAGTTTCTCGCCTTCTTGATTTGTTGTGGGGTGATGCCGTTCGCTTCATTATAAGCGAGCTGTTTCTCGCGTCGACGGTTTGTTTCATCGATCGTAAGCCGCATACTGTCTGTTATTTTATCTGCATACATGATTACTTTTCCGTTTACATTACGGGCAGCACGTCCTGCAGTCTGGGTCAATGAGCGATGCGAACGGAGGAAGCCTTCCTTATCGGCATCGAGAATAGCGACAAGGGATACTTCCGGAAGGTCAAGACCTTCACGAAGCAGATTGACACCGATAAGTACGTCATAAACGCCTTGTCTCAAGTCATCCATGATCTTCACACGCTCTAATGTATCCACATCGCTATGGATATAGTTACATCTCACATTATTGTTGAGAAGGTATTCTGTCAGCTCTTCCGCCATACGTTTCGTAAGTGTCGTTACAAGTACCCGTTCTTCTTTTTCGATACGCAGCTGAATTTCTTCCATCAGGTCGTCAATTTGATTGAGACTCGGGCGTACTTCAATAACAGGATCAAGCAGACCGGTAGGGCGGATCACTTGTTCTACAACGATCCCTTCCGATTGTATCAGCTCATATTCTGCCGGGGTAGCACTGACATAAATCACTTGTTTTGTCATCTCCTCAAATTCTTCAAATTTCAGAGGGCGGTTGTCCATTGCGGCAGGCAGTCGGAACCCATATTCTACCAGATTGATTTTACGGGCACGGTCGCCTCCATACATGGCGCGAACCTGCGGCACGCTTACATGACTTTCGTCAATAACCAGCAAAAAGTCATCCGGGAAGAAATCGAGAAGGCAATAAGGACGGGTGCCGGCAGCGCGACCGTCGAAATAACGGGAATAATTCTCAATGCCGGAACAGTGCCCTAATTCCCGGATCATTTCCATGTCATACGTAACTCGCTCGTACAATCGTTTCGCTTCATATTCTTTGCCGATAGATTCGAAGAACGCTACTTGTTTGGTTAAGTCATCCTCTATTTCGTGGATGGCACGAAGAGTAGCTTCCTTGGTGGTCATAAATAAATTGGCGGGATAGATCTTATAGGCTTCGAAAGGAGCGGTAGTCACACCGGTAATCGGGTCCACTTCTTCTATCCCATCAATCTCGTCTCCCCAGAAAGTGACACGAAGCAGAGTGTCCGAGTACGCAAGGAAAATGTCGACCGTGTCTCCTTTAACGCGGAAGTTGCCACGATTCAAATCGATATCATTACGGACATACAGGCTGTCCACAAGACGACGCAGAAAAACATTACGGTCAAGCATCCGCCCCCGTTCAATTTCGATTACATTTTTATAGAAATCCGACGGGTTTCCCATACCGTAAATACAGGAGACTGAGGAAACGACTACCACATCTTTCCGGCCTGAAAGCAGGGAGGAGGTAGCGGCGAGACGTAACTTGTCAATCTCGTCATTGATGGCGAGATCCTTTTCTATATAGGTATCTGAATTTGGCAGATAGGCTTCCGGCTGATAGTAGTCGTAATATGAAACGTAATATTCTACGGCGTTATTGGGGAAAAATCCCTTGAACTCGCTGTATAGCTGCGCAGCCAATGTCTTGTTGTGGCTCAAGATCAACGTAGGCTTGTTGATGTTGGCGATCACATTGGCGATGGTGAACGTTTTTCCCGATCCGGTAACCCCCAATAAAGTCTGTGCGGGAACTCCTTGAAGTACCCCCTCAGTAAGCTGGGCGATCGCTTCTGGTTGATCCCCGGTAGGTTTGTAAGCTGATGTTAGTTCAAAATTCATAGTTAAATCCTAAAAAGTGGAGCAATATTCGGCAAAATAATTGAGATAACAAATCATTTTTCCAAATAAATCCTTTACTTTGCAACATATTAATATCATGAAACAGATTCATACAACTAATAATACCAAGAGAACATGATTTGGAATGAGACCATTGAGTGTATGGACCGCGAAAGTCTTCGCAAGATTCAAAGCATACGACTCAAGAAAATTGTGGATTACGTTTATCACAACACGCCTTTTTACCGGAAGAAAATGCAGGAAATGGGTATCACCCCCGATGATATCAATACGATTGATGATATCGTGAAACTGCCGTTTACCACGAAACATGATTTAAGAGATAATTATCCTTTCGGACTTTGTGCCGTGCCGATGAGCCAGATCGTGCGTATTCATGCCTCTTCCGGAACGACCGGAAAGCCGACGGTAGTGGGATATACCCGCAAAGACCTTTCTTCGTGGGCAGAATGTATATCGCGTGCTTTTACTGCTTATGGAGCAGGACGCTCAGATATATTTCAGGTTTCCTATGGTTACGGACTTTTTACGGGTGGCCTGGGAGCACACGCCGGAGCTGAGAATATTGGTGCTTCTGTGATTCCGATGTCCAGTGGTAATACAGAAAAGCAGATTACATTGATGCATGATTTTGGATCAACGGTTCTTTGCTGTACTCCTTCGTATGCACTTTATCTGGCGGATGCCATTAAAGATTCCGGCTATCCGCGGGAGGAATTCCAACTGAAAGTGGGAGCCTTGGGTGCGGAGCCCTGGACGGAGAATATGCGTCATGAAATCGAAGAAAAACTCGGTATTAAAGCATATGATATCTACGGACTGAGTGAAATTGCCGGACCGGGTGTAGGTTACGAATGTGAATGTCAGCATGGTACGCACTTGAATGAGGATCATTATTTCCCGGAAATTATTGATCCGAATACATTGCAGCCGGTAGAACCCGGACAGACGGGCGAGCTGGTATTTACGCACCTGACGAAGGAAGGAATGCCATTGCTTCGTTATCGTACGCGTGACTTGACGGCCTTGCATTATGATAAATGCTCCTGCGGGCGTACATTGGTTCGTATGGACCGTATCCTGGGACGTAGTGACGATATGCTGATTATCCGTGGTGTCAATGTATTCCCGACTCAGATCGAGTCCGTCATTCTTGAGATGGAAGAATTCGAACCACATTATTTGTTGATAGTGGGGCGTGAAAACAATACCGATACGATGGAACTTCAGGTAGAAGTGCGCCCGGATTTCTATTCGGATGAGATTAACCGTATGCTAGCGTTGAAGAAGAAACTGGCAAGCCGTCTCCAAAGCGTACTTGGACTGGGAGTCAATGTGAAACTGGTAGAACCGCGTAGCATTGAACGCAGCGTGGGCAAAGCTAAACGAGTGATTGATAACAGAAAAATTTGAAATAGATAATAAGTAATAAGTATTAGGTATTATCGTAGCTGCAACATGGAATCCGTGTGGCTATTACTTATTACTTATTACTTAATACCTAATACTTAAAACTTTACGATAATGGTAGCAAAACAACTTTCTATCTTTTTGGAAAACAAGTCCGGCCGTTTGACGGAAGTGACTGAAGTGCTGGCAAAAGAGAACATCAATCTTTCTGCCTTGTGCATCGCTGAAAATGCTGATTTTGGCATTTTGCGTGGAATTGTATCCGATCCGGATAAAGCATATAAAGCATTGAAAGATAATCACTTTGCCGTGAATATAACAGATGTGGTCGGCATTAGCTGTCCGAATGTGCCGGGAGCTCTGGCAAAAGTGCTGGGATTCTTGTCGGCAGAAGGAGTCTTTATTGAGTATATGTATTCGTTTGCCAATAATAACGTGGCAAACGTTGTGATTCGTCCTAGTAATATGGATAAATGTATTGAAGTACTGAAAGAAAAGAAAGTCGACCTGTTGGCGGCAAGTGATTTGTACAAGCTGTAACCGGACGGCGGACCATAAGCGAACGGTGAACGAAGAACGATAGCGCTGGTATACCAATGACATATAGCGCGCTTGTTGATCGTTCACCGTTTATTATTGACTGTTTATAGCTTCCTGTTCGACGTCGTTTTTTCTCTTTTCGTCGATGTTTAACGCCTTTTATGTATTAAAAAACATAGATTAATTGGTTAATTCCCCGCGAATAAGTAACTTTGCGCAATATTTTTTAAAAGGATGAAGAAAAATATCATTATAACTTTGCTCGCAGCAGCCTCTCTGACATCGTGTGGAGAGTACAATAAGTTGCTGAAAAGTACCGATTACGAATACAAGTACGAGGCCGCCAAAAACTATTTTGCTAAAGGGCAGTATAACCGCTCAGCTACCTTGCTGAACGAATTGATTACAATCCTTAAGGGAACCGATAAAGCGGAGGAGTCTCTGTATATGTTGGGTATGAGTTACTATAATCAGAAAGATTATCAGACAGCTGCCCAGACGTTTATCACCTATTTCAACACTTATCCCCGTGGTACTTTCACTGAACTGGCACGTTTCCATGCAGGTAAATCCCTGTTCCTGGATACTCCGGAACCACGTTTGGATCAATCAAGCACTTATCAGGCTATCCAGCAACTGCAGATGTTTATGGAATATTTCCCGAACAGTACCAAGAAGCAGGAAGCACAAGATATGATTTTTGCTTTGCAGGATAAACTGGTGTTGAAAGAACTCTATTCTGCAAAGTTGTATTATAATCTGGGTAACTATCTGGGTAATAACTATGAATCCTGTGTAATTACAGCTCAGAATGCTCTGAAAGATTATCCTTATACAGATTATCGCGAAGAACTTTCCATATTGATTCTGCGTGCCAGACATGAAATGGCCATTTATAGTGTAGAAGACAAGAAGATGGATCGTTACCGTGAAACGATAGATGAATATTATGCTTTCAAGAATGAGTTTCCGGAAAGTAAATACCTGAAAGAGGCTGAAAAAATATTCAATGAATCACAGAAAGTAATTAAAGACTAAATTTAAATAGATTTATGGACTACAAAAAAACGAACGCTCCTGCTACGACGGTAACCCGTGACATGATGGAACTCTGTGCTGACACAGGGAATGTTTATGAAACTGTTGCCATTATTGGTAAGCGTGCTAACCAGATTAGTGTGGAAATTAAAAACGATCTTTCTAAGAAATTAGCAGAGTTTGCTTCTTACAACGATAATTTGGAAGAAGTATTCGAGAATAGAGAACAGATCGAAATTTCTCGTTATTATGAGAAATTGCCGAAACCTGACTTGATTGCTACACAGGAATACATCGAAGGGAAAATTTATTATAGAAATCCGGCTAAGGAGAAAGAAAAACTTCAGTAATTTATTTTCTAACGAAAGAATTGATAGTCAAGTAGTAAGCGGGAAGCATTTTCCTATTCCTTATTGCTTGGCTATTATTGTTTAACTTAACTACTATAGAATACTTATGATTCAACGAATTCAAAGTTTTTACTTATTGATTGTAACAGGGTTGCTGATTACAGCAATGTGTTTACCGATGGGATATTTTATTGACACTACAGGAGAACATCCTTTTAAAGCACTGGGGATAGACGTGAATGGAATTTTCCAGTCTACTTGGGGGATATTTGGTATTCTGATGCTGAGCGCTCTGGTAGCTTTTGCGACTATTTTTCTGTATAAGAACCGAATGTTGCAGATTCGTATGTCAATCTTCAATAGCTTGTTGCTGGTGGGCTATTATATTGCCTTCATTGCTTTTTATTTTGCATTGAAGAGCGATGCCAATCTGTTCCGTATTGGTTGGGCGCTTTGCTTACCATTGGTGTCTATCGTTCTGAATGTGCTGGCTATTCGTGCTATCGGACGTGACGAGGTGATGGTAAAGGCTGCAGACAGACTTCGATAAGAATGCGGGAAGCTCTCGCATTGGGAGTTCTTGATAGAATAAAACAGGCGCGAATTTCGCAGACTCACGGAAATATAAACCGTAGGTTCGAGCGAGATTCGCGCCTGATCTTTTTGGGTACTGCTTCTTATTTCTTTAAATCGAATAGATAAGTAAGCTTCACTGTAATTGTACCATGAGCCGCACGGGAGAAATAGTCTTTCTTCGTTGTGCTGTAAAAGTCTGACAGAGCAAAATAATAGCGTCCTTCGAGCAGAAAACTACCGGCTTTCTTTGTTCTGAATTCTATTCCGCCGCCTCCGGCTATACCATAATCGAATTTGTTTTGGATTTTATCTCCGTAAACAGCTTTTTGAGTGTCTGTCAGGGCATTCATGTCTATATTCTCCATGCTTTCAGATTCACCGATCAGAAGGCCGATCTGAGGACCTGCATTGATAAAGAACTGCAGTCCTTTTTCATTGCCGAAAGCCAAGTGGGCGAGGAAGGGAATATCGAGATAGGTCATCTTTCGGGTGTATTTGCGGGTAGGATCTTCTACGGGTTCTCCATTCTCCCCCGGTACTTCAAATAATTCATCCCAGCCACGTTGGGAGATATTTAACTCTACTTGCGCACCACAGATCATGGCAAAATACTTTTCGGAAATGTAGCGTGCCGTCAAACCTCCGGTAATACCCATCAATGAGTTCTGTTTGATTTTAGGAGTGAATGAAGCACTGTTTAAGTTGACTCCTCCATTAAATCCGACAGAAAAGTTCTGGCGTGGTTCGCCGATCTGTGCGGTGGCAGGAAGTGCAAGTCCCATCATCAGGGAAGCGGCAATCAGAAGTGATTTTATCTTTGTCATTTTCGTCTTATTCGAAGTCAAGTTTTACTAATTCAAAATTCTTCGTGAAGCGGATAAAGAATACTTTCTTATTAATGAATCCTCCCCAGTTATTGACACGTTCGAATTTGAATCCTGTCTGTATCGGAGTCAGGTTCATTTTCGGTAAATTGTTTTCCAGTTCCGAGCCATAGCGTGACAAGCCTTTCAGGAAGAAGAAGCCTGTGTCGAAACCAAGCATTCCGTAGCTTGGGAATTTACTCACCAAGTCCTTGCTATACCATTTGTGATAATTGTTGGTGAACTGTATGGCAGCCGGAAACAATGTATTTGTGTAGAACGATGAATAGAAATAGGTATCCAGTTCAAAGAAACTTTCCAGGTGATCCCGGGTATATGTCTGCCATTCGGGATAACCGAACAGATGAATATTCTGCTCCGGAGTATCTCTGACCAGTAGAATCAGTTGAGGAAGAATCTTGATTAACATGACATTTTTGCCGGAAGTCGGAATGAAAATATTGTCTTTGTCAGAGCGGAGAGCTTCCTTCAGCATATCCTTGGTTGCGTTTTCATTGACGGTTTTCATTGACATTCCCTTGCTCTTCAGCTCTTGTTTCATGCCGCTGATAAACTCGGCTTTTTCTTTATCTTCGCTGGTTGGTTCAATAAAGATGACATGGGCATTGGGGAATTGACGGGTAAAGTGTTCGTATACTTCCGAATATAAATAGGATTGCGGGGTATTAATCTGGTAGATGGCAGGATTATTAAATACTTCTTCCCCTTTCGAAGAGAAAGGAATCACCAGTCGTATATCATTCTTTTCTGCAAAAGTAGATAAAGGTTTGATCTGTTGCTGGTGCATCGGACCGAAAATGACATTCATGTTCTTCATCTCATTTTTCGCCAGAATAGTATTTAATGTAGAAACATCTTTTCCACAGTCATATACATATAGATCAATAGAAGTACCCGTACGTTTCAGGCTGTCTACCGCCATCAGGAAACCTTCGTAGTATTCCACCATACGTTTGTCTTCCTGGAAAGGCAATAGCAGGGCCGCTTTGATAGTAGAGATTGCCTGAGGGGCTTCTTTACTCTTGCGGAAAAGCTCATTGTTACTGGGTGGGATAGCGTACGGATCCTCTTTGGGAGCCATCGGTTGCATGGTGGTTGCACTGGGATAGGGGATACAGAGGTATTGTCCCTTTTTCATTCCCTTTTTCAGTTCGGGATTGGCTGCAATCAATTCCTGTTCGCTGATTCCATATTCGCGGCTTACACTGAATACGGTTTCTTTGCGTTTTACCTTATGCATATCTTTGCATCTGGATTGTACAGGCCCCTGTATAGCGGGTTTTTCAGCCGGTGCTTGTGCAGTTTCCGTTTCCTGCTCTTGTTCCAACGGAATGAGAATAACCTGACCGATACGGAAGTTTTCGGCGCTTAATCCCGGATTGGCTTCACAAATGGCTTTTGCAGATATATTATAAATGGTAGTCAGTTTGTATAAAGTTTCTCCGGCTTGAATCGTATGGAATGTTTCCCCTTTTTGGCTTTCTTTTCCTTTAGGGATTTTTATAGCTTGTCCGGCATAAATTTTCTCATCACATCCGGGATTCAGACGTATGATGTCGTTTGTTGTGACATTATACATCTTGGCAATGGAGTATAAACTCTGTCCTTTTTCGATGGTATGCAAGAAATAAGATTGGTTCTCTTGTGCATAACTAATAGCGTATGAGGCGCTTATAAAAAGCAAAAATAAGAATATTCGGCTTATCGGTTTCATCAATTTATAACTATTGGTTCTTGAAATCAAGGAACAAAGGTACGAATAATGCCCTATATCTTCATAAGATTTGAGTTAAGAAAATAATATTGTGCTTTTTTAGGAGCATATTTCAGTCGGAAACATTAATTTTGTACCGTTTATGAAGGATATGAATATGCAAGAAACAGAATATATTAATGTGTATGGTGCCCGTGTGCACAATTTGAAAGATATTGATGCTGAAATTCCCCGTAACAGTTTGACAGTGATTACCGGATTGAGTGGTAGTGGTAAATCTTCCTTGGCTTTCGATACGATATTTGCCGAGGGACAGCGCCGCTATATCGAGACTTTTTCGGCCTATGCCCGCAACTTTTTGGGGAATCTGGAACGTCCGGATGTCGATAAAATAACAGGGCTGAGTCCGGTTATCTCTATCGAACAGAAAACTACGAATAAAAATCCCCGTTCTACCGTGGGAACAACAACGGAAATATACGATTATCTTCGTCTGCTCTATGCCCGTGCAGGTATTGCTTATTCGTACCTGTCAGGAGAGGAGATGGTGAAATATACGGAAGAACAGATTCTGGATTTAATCCTGAAAGATTATAAAGGAAAGAAAATATACTTGCTCGCACCCTTGGTTCGTTCGCGTAAGGGACATTACAAAGAACTTTTCGAGCAGGTACGAAAGAAAGGATATCTCTATGTACGGATAGACGGCGAACTGCGTGAAGTGACGCACGGCATGAAACTCGACCGTTACAAGAATCATGATATTGAGGTAGTCATTGATAAACTGATAGTAGCTGAGAAAGATGATAAACGGCTGAAACAGAGCGTGGCAACTGCTATGCGCCAAGGTGATGGTTTATTGATGATTCTGGATGCGCAGACAGAAAGTGTCCGTCATTACAGTAAACGCCTGATGTGTCCGGTTACCGGACTGTCTTATCGGGAACCGGCTCCTCATAACTTCTCGTTCAACTCTCCGCAGGGAGCGTGCCCGAAATGTAAAGGATTAGGCGTGGTCAATCAGATTGATGTCGATAAAGTGATTCCCGACCGTGAACTTTCCATCTATGAAGGAGCGATAGCACCTTTGGGAAAATACAAGAATGCCATGATTTTCTGGCAGATCGGTGCTTTGCTGGAGAAGTATGAAGCCACTTTAAAAACTCCGGTGAAGGAATTGTCGGATGATGCGGTTGAAGAAATATTATATGGTTCGGATGACCGGATCAAGATCAAGAGTTCGCTGATAGGAACTTCTTCTGATTACTTTGTAACCTATGAAGGAGTCGTAAAATATATCCAGATGCTTCAGGAAAAGGATGCTTCTGCTACCGCGCAGAAGTGGGCGGAGCAGTTTGCCCGTACCACTGTTTGTCCGGAATGTAAAGGTGCCCGGTTGAATAAAGAAGCATTGCACTTCCGTATTCATGACAAGAACATCAATGACTTGGCCAATATGGACATCAATGAGCTATATGACTGGTTGATGAACGTAGATCAATTTCTGTCCGATAAACAAAAGAAAATCGCAGCCGAGATTCTGAAAGAAATTCGTACGCGTTTGAAATTCTTGTTGGATGTAGGATTGGATTATTTGGCATTGAACCGTAGCTCGGTCAGCCTGTCCGGTGGTGAAAGTCAGCGTATTCGTCTGGCTACACAGATCGGCTCGCAATTGGTGAATGTGCTTTATATTCTGGATGAACCGAGTATCGGGTTGCACCAGCGTGACAATCTGCGTTTGATCCGCTCGTTGAAAGAGCTTCGTGATATGGGAAACTCGGTTATCGTTGTTGAACACGATAAAGATATGATGCTGGCTGCCGATTATGTGATTGATATGGGGCCTAAAGCCGGTCGTCTAGGTGGGGAGGTAGTCTTCTCGGGAACCCCGTCAGAAATGCTTCAAACCGAAACGATGACTTCGCAGTATCTGAACGGAGAGATGAAAATAGAAGTACCCGCCAAGCGAAGAAAAGGAAATGGAAAATCTATCTGGCTGAAAGGAGCGAAGGGAAATAATCTGAAAAATGTAGATGTTGAATTTCCGTTAGGGAAGTTGATTTGTGTGACCGGAGTATCCGGAAGTGGTAAATCGACGTTGATTAATGAGACTTTGCAGCCGATTCTTTCACAGAAATTCTATCGCTCTTTGCAGGATCCTTTGGAATACGATTCTATAGAGGGACTGGAAAACATAGATAAGGTAGTGGACGTAGATCAATCTCCGATTGGTCGTACCCCCCGTTCCAATCCGGCCACTTATACAGGTGTATTTTCCGATATCCGTAACTTGTTCGTAAGCCTTCCGGAAGCTAAGATTCGCGGTTACAAGCCCGGACGCTTCTCTTTTAATGTATCGGGCGGTCGTTGTGAAGCCTGTACCGGAAATGGATACAAGACGATTGAAATGAACTTCTTGCCGGATGTGTATGTGCCTTGTGAGGTTTGCCACGGCAAGCGGTATAATCGCGAAACGCTTGAAGTACGTTTCAAAGGAAAGTCTATTGCTGATGTGCTTGATATGACTATAAACCGTGCTGTCGAATTCTTTGAGAATGTGCCGCAGATTCTGAATAAGATAAAAGTCTTGCAGGATGTCGGTTTGGGCTATATTAAATTAGGGCAGTCATCTACTACCCTTTCTGGTGGAGAGAGCCAGCGTGTGAAACTAGCAACAGAATTGTCCAAGCGAGATACCGGTAAAACACTTTACATTCTCGATGAACCGACTACCGGACTTCACTTTGAGGATATCCGTGTATTGATGGGGGTACTTAATAAGCTGGTGGACAAAGGTAATACCGTCATTGTAATCGAACATAACCTGGACGTTATCAAGATGGCGGATTATATCATAGACATGGGACCTGAAGGTGGTAAGGGCGGGGGAGTACTCCTTAGCTACGGAACACCGGAAGAGGTTGCGAAGAGCCAGAAAGGTTATACTCCTAAGTTTCTTCGCGAGGAATTAGGACTTTAATATTGAAGTATAAGTGTCGGCTTACTAAAAAGAAACAACAAGATGAAAATCAATAAAACGAATGCGGCGCGTCTGCTGGATAAAGCTAAAATAGCTTATGAACTGATTCCTTATGAAGTTGACGAAAACGATCTGAGTGCCATTCATGTAGCTGCCAGCTTAGGCGAGAATATAGAACAGGTATTTAAGACACTGGTTCTTCACGGTGACAAAAGCGGTTATTTTGTTTGCGTCATTCCGGGTGAGCACGAAGTCGATCTGAAGCTGGCAGCAAAGGCTTCCGGCAATAAAAAGTGTGATCTGATACCGGTGAAAGAACTTCTTCCGCTGACGGGATATATCCGGGGCGGCTGTTCGCCTATTGGCATGAAGAAACATTTTCCTACTTATATTCATGAAACCTGCCGGCAATTTCCGTATATTTATGTAAGTGCCGGTGTACGGGGGCTGCAGATAAAGCTTGCGCCGGGTGATTTAATCCGCGAATCGAGGGCAGAAATTTGCCGTTTATTTGAGGAATAAATCCAAAAAAGTATATATTTGCAGAATATATGTCATTAGAAAAATTATCAATCATTAATTAATAAATTTATATCTATGTTTGACAAACACCCTAAAGGACTGATAGCAGCCGCTTTAGCCAATCTAGGTGAACGCTTTGGCTTCTATACAATGATGGCGATCCTCGTGCTTTTCTTGCAAGCTAAGTTTGGAATGAATGGAAAAGAAGCGGGATTTATTTATTCAACTTTCTATTTTTCCATTTACATTCTTGCTTTGGTTGGAGGTATTATCGCCGATAAGACACGAAACTACAAAGGAACTATTTTCACGGGAATTGTGCTGATGGCAGTGGGATACTTGTTGTTGGCTATTCCATCCAAGACTCCGGTAGACAATCAGACCTTTTATCTGGTCATTACTTGCGCCAGCTTGTTTGTGATTGCATTTGGTAATGGATTATTTAAAGGAAATCTGCAAGCTCTGGTAGGGCAGATGTACGATAATCCTCAATATGCCAGCATGCGTGACTCCGGTTTCTCCTTGTTTTATATGTTCATTAATATCGGTGCAATCTTTGCTCCGTTTGCAGCGGTAGGTGTACGTAACTGGTGGTTGTCTACTTTCGGTTATAATTACGATGCTGATCTTCCTGCATTATGTCACGGTCATTTGGCTGGTACTTTGTCGCCCGAAGCTACTGAAACTTATCATACGTTGGTAGAGAAAGCTTCCAACGCTCCGGTACAGGATTATACAGCTTTTGCATCCGATTACCTGAACGTCTTTACTACAGGTTTCCATTATGCATTTGGAGTGGCTATCATTGCTATGGTCATTTCTTTGACTATCTATTTGCTGAATAAGAGAAACTTCCCCGATCCCAGCAAGAAAGCCGTTGCGTCTTCAGCATCTTCGGCTACTGTAGAAATGAGTATTCAGGAAGTGAAACAACGTATGTATGCCCTGTTCGCAGTGTTCGGAGTTGTTATCTTCTTCTGGTTCTCTTTCCATCAGAATGGTTTGACTTTGACATACTTTGCAAAGGAATACACTGACCTTAACTTGTTTGGTATGCCTATTTCCGCTGAGTTGTTCCAGTCGTTGAATCCGTTCTTTGTTGTTTTCCTGACTCCTGTGATTATGGCAATCTTTGCCAGCCAGCGCAGACGTGGAAAAGAGCCTTCTACTCCTAAGAAGATTGCAATTGGTATGGGTATTGCCGCATTGGCCTTTATCGTAATGGCTGTCGGTTCTTATTTTGCCAATCTGCCTTTGCACAAGGACATTATCGCTGTAGGAACTTCACCGGTGAAAGTGACTCCGTTCTTGTTGATGCTGACTTATCTGATTTTGACGGTAGCTGAATTGTATATTTCTCCGTTGGGAATTTCATTTGTGTCTAAAGTAGCTCCTCCGAAATACCAGGGTATTATGCAGGGAGGCTGGTTAGGTGCGACTGCACTTGGCAATCAGCTGTTGGTGATCGGTGCTATTTTGTATGAATCCATTCCTATCTGGATGACATGGACAGTATTTGTGGTAGCTTGTACTATTTCAATGTTTACCATGATCTTCATGCTGAAATGGCTGGAACGCGTAGCGAAATAAGCCCGCTTGGTAATAAATAAACGAATGCCCCGGAACATTGATTGAGTAACAATCTGTTCCGGGGCATTTTGTATATGGTTACCTTACTTTTCAGATATCCAGTCCCATGATATAATCATTCATATAGTACCCGTTGCCAATCGGAAAATCCCCTTCCCGCAATTTTCTCATACCCATCCGTTCATAGAACAGTAAAGCCTTGTTGTTACGGTTCACGTTAAGCTCCATTAAGCAAGGTTCCGGATGCACCTCCTTGATATATCTGACAGCCTCTCTGAATAAAAAACTACCGCAGTGTGCGCCTTGAAAATGGGGGAGGACATAGATTTTCTGCAGATGGAATACATTCTCTTCCTGTTGCTGTACGGAGACATAGCCACAGGGCTCATCTCCTTCATATGCGATAAAATAAACATGACCTTCTTCTTCCATTTGTTTCCGGATATTTTCGGGAGAGTACATCCAGTCCATCATATAGTCCAGTTGTCCGGGAGATAAGATCTCTTGGTAAGTGGCGGGAAATACTTCACCGGCCATTTGGTTGATCAGACCGCAATCATCTATCCTTGCTTTTCGAATAGTAAACATACGTATTTTCTTTTTTGTGGTTTTATGAGCTGCAAATATAGCTATTATTTCTTTTTATAATAAGGAGAAAACTTCTTAATGATTTAATTATTATTAAATTATAGTACTTTGTAATGCAAGGTACTAGAGTAATGCATATATTTGTCCTGTCAAAAAGAAAAATAACAATGAATGTAGACAATGTAAAATCTCAGATGAGAAAAGGCATGTTGGAGTATTGCATCATGCTTTTACTGCACAAAGAGCCGGCTTATGCTTCTGATATTATTCAGAAGTTGAAAGAGGCACAGCTGATTGTGGTGGAAGGTACCTTATATCCATTGCTGACACGTTTGAAGAATGACGATTTGTTGAGTTATGAATGGGTAGAATCCACGCAGGGACCTCCTCGCAAGTACTATAAGCTCACAGAAAAAGGAGAGGCTTTTTTAGGCGAGCTTGAGATATCCTGGAAGGAACTGAACGAAACCGTGAATCATATTGCTAGTAGATAATTCGATAAAGAAGAAATAATAATGAAAAAAACATTGACTGTAAATTTGGGAGGAACTGTCTATCATATAGATGATGATGCCTACCGCTTGCTGGACGACTATCTGGCCAACCTGAAACATTTTTTTCGCAAACAGGAGGGGGCGGAAGAGATTGTGAATGATATCGAGATTCGTATTGCCGAGCTGTTTGCCGAGAAAGTGTCCGCAGGGAAGCAAGTCATTACTATTGCCGATGTGGAAGAAATAATTGCCCGGGTAGGCAAACCGGAAGATTTTGGTGTATCTGACGACGAATCCGAACCGCATAAGAAGGAACAGACAGCTTCTTCCGGTCAGGGATATACACGGACCACTACAGCCCGTCGCCTGTTCCGTGATCCGGATAATAAGTTGCTTGGGGGAGTAGCTTCCGGGCTGGCAGCTTATTTTGACTGGGATATCACGTTGGTGCGTATCCTGATGATCGTATTATTGTTTGTTCCCTATTGCCCGATGATTATCCTTTATATTATAGGATGGATTATCATTCCCGAAGCACGTACGGCAGCAGAGAAACTGAGTATGCGTGGCGAAGCGGTAACCATAGAAAATATAGGCAAAACGGTGACGGACGGATTTGAACGGGTGGCCGACGGGGTCAATAACTTTGTGAACTCGGATAAACCGCGTACCTTTCTGCAAAAAGTAGGAGATGTATTTGTCACGATCGCCGCTATCATTCTTAAGATATTCCTGGTAGCTCTTGTCATCATTTGCTGTCCGGTATTGTTCGTGCTCGCTGTGGTGATAGTAGCTCTTGTGTTTGCGGTGATTGCTGCGCTTGTTGGCGGCGGAGCTCTGCTTTATGAAATGCTTCCGGCTATTGACTGGACGCCTATAGCTACCATATCTCCTGTGATGACATTGCTTGGCACCATTTCAGGAATTGCACTCATTGCCATTCCATTAGGAGCTTTTCTGTACACTATAATGCGTCAGTTGTTTCATTGGTCACCGATGGGGACCGGCTTGAAATGGTCTCTGTTTATCCTATGGGTATTGGGACTGGTCATCGTGATTATCAATTTGTCAGCTCTCGGATGGCAGCTGCCGTTGTATGGACTGCATTGCTTTTAATATAAGATCGCTCTATTAAAAAAGAATAATATTTATTCTTTTTCTGAGAAATGTGCCCCGATAGTGTGTCCGGGGTACATTTTTTGTTTGTCCCTCTTTGTAAATCGAGATTTTTAATTAAGTTTGTGAGGACTTATTCAATAGATAAAGAAAATGGGTGAACATATATGTTTCAGGAGAAACGAACGTTTGGCTACCGTCAATCCTTATTGGAGAGGAAATCCGATGGTACGCGGACGTTTTTTTAACAGGCAGCACCGTTTCCGCCCCGGTATGGGAAGTGTGTTGAAATGGCGGTTGTCCCCCAATCCTCAGCGGAAAGAAAAGAAAACGGTGAAGTGGGACCCAAAAGTCTGTTATCTTCGTTCGCTGGATGCTGTGGTGGGAGATTCTTTAATATGGCTGGGACATAATTCCTTCTTCCTTCAGTTGGCAGGCAAAAGAATCATGTTCGATCCGGTTTTCGGAAACATCCCTTTTGTGAAAAGACAGAGTGAGTTTCCTGCCAATCCCGACATTTTTACAGAAATTGATTACCTGCTTATCAGCCATGACCATTTTGATCATTTGGACAAGCAAAGTATCACCCGTTTGCTGAATAATAATCCGCAGATGAAACTGTTTTGCGGTTTGGGAACCGGAGAACTGATAAAGAGCTGGTTTCCGGAAATGAGAGTGATCGAGGCCGGCTGGTATCAGCAACTGGAAGATGAAGGGCTGAAAATAACTTTCTTGCCGGCACAGCATTGGAGCAAACGTTCCGTACGTGATGGAGGGCAGCGATTGTGGGGAGCTTTCATGCTGCAGGGGAATGGTGTTTCTCTCTATTATAGCGGAGACACAGGGTATTCTACCCATTTTAGGGAAATCCCGGATCTGTTCGGAGCTCCGGACTATGCCTTGTTGGGTATTGGTGCATATAAACCCCGTTGGTTCATGCGTCCCAATCATATTTCCCCTTATGAATCACTGACTGCCTCCGAAGAGATGCATGCAGGAATAACCATTCCGATGCACTACGGTACATTTGATTTGTCTGATGAACCCTTGCATGATCCGCCTAAAGTATTTGCGGCAGAAGCAAAGAAAAGAAAGATTCGTGTGGAAATCCCTTATCTGGGAGAAATCGTAAAACTGAGTAAAAGAAAGTAATTATAAAATAAACTGAGAGATGAAGAAGTTAGAAGTAAAAGACCTGAAAGAAAATTTCTTTGAGGCGATTGGCAAAGAATGGATGTTGGTTACTGCCGGCACCAAAGAGAAATTCAATACAATGACTGCCAGTTGGGGTGGTATTGGTTGGCTTTGGAATAAGCCTGTTGCTTTTGTTTTTGTCCGCCCCGAACGATATACGTATGAGTTCATCGAGAAAAGTGATTATCTGACACTTTCTTTTTTGGGCGAAGCAAATAAGAAGATTCATGCAGTTTGTGGCTCAAAGTCCGGTCGTGATACGGATAAGGTGAAAGCAACCGGATTGAAGCCGATCTTCACAGAACAGGGGAATGTGCTTTTCGAACAAGCCCGTCTAAGTCTGGAATGCAAGAAGCTCTATACAGATACTATTAAACCCGAATGTTTCTTGGATAAAGAATCTTTGGAGAAATGGTATGACGATGCTCATGGAGGTTTTCATAAAATGTATATAGTAGAAATCGAAAATATTTGGGAGGGAGATTAATTCTCCCTTTTTTTATTTTTTATCGGTAAAGCTTTGATAAGTGATATAAATATTATACATTTGCCTTAAACTAAACTATTGTAACACAACTAAAACTAAGCGTTATGAAAACAAAAATGTTCTTTCTTGCAGGTATCTGTGCTGCACTCGCAGCTTGTAGTAGTGATTCGGATGATGTGTCTTCTTCTCCATCCAATACTCCGGCGATATTAGAGGTTGTTTCCTATAAGTTTGTGCAGGAGGAAACGGATGTAGTAGAGCGGGTTGAATATCCTGTAGTAGTCTTGCAACATAAAGTAAATGATAAAGATGAACCTCTTCCAATGATATATGCATGGGATGTGGAAGAGGAAGAGAACTCTTTATTTGTATTGACTGAAGGTTCTTTGCCTGTTAATGCTGAAAATTTGGCGGATTTGAAGATTCCTGTTCCTTTCATTGATGCTGGAGGTAAGCTTTTTATAGACGGAACGGGTGCGAAGACTCCGTTGATTTTTGGAGAAACATTAAAAGTAAAGAATGGATCACGTTCTATTGGAAATGTAAAGTATGAGATACCTCCCTATTCAACTTATGAGTTAACAAAACAAGAATGTGGATATCGATGTACCTTAACTTTTTATTTGGTACTGAAGGCCGTAAATAAAGGGGAAGAATACCATTTAAAAGGCAGATGGACTGGAGAACAATTAAGGGAGCAAAAAATGGGATTAATTGATTTATCAGACGAAAAAGGTGCTGAAAAAACTGTTTTAATGGAGGCTCCGATTGAGCTATTTGACAAGGATTATGAAACAGGTCTAGATTGAATCATAGACCTTATCTAAGTATATAGTAGCAATCGAAAATATATATCATGAGTAAAGTCTAGCGGATTTTAGATGTAATGCAGAAGGCTCTGAACTCAATTTGATTTGAGAACAGAGCCTTCATTATTTGTCTTATATCAAAGATTTATTTTGCAGGAGCCTTCAGCCACTTATCCAGCCACTCAAAGAAAGTGCGTTGCCACAAGACGCCATTCTGTGGTTTCAGTACCCAGTGGTTTTCATCCGGATAAATCAGCAACTCTGCAGGTACACCACGCATTACAGCGGCATCAAATGCAGCCATAGCCTGATTAGCCAAAATACGGAAATCTTTTTCTCCATGAATACAGAGAATCGGAGTATCCCATTTTTCCACGAAGAGGTGAGGGGAGTTGGCGAAAGTACGTTGTGCTATCGGATTCTGTTTTTCCCAGTACGCGCCGCCCATATCCCAGTTGGCAAACCATTTCTCTTCTGTTTCCAGATACTGCATTTCCATATTGAAGATTCCGTCATGAGCGATAAATGCCTTGAAACGTTTGTCGTGATGACCGGCTAACCAATATACGGAGAATCCTCCGAAACTAGCGCCCACACATCCCAGACGATCTTTATCTACATACGATTCTTTTGCCATCTCGTCGATAGCAGTGAAATAGTCTTTCATACACTGGCCACCATAATCACCACTGATCTGTTCGTTCCATTCCACTCCGAATCCCGGTAATCCGCGACGGTTCGGGGCTACAATGATATAGTCGTTGGCAGCCATAATCTGGAAGTTCCAGCGATAAGACCAGAACTGGCTTACCGGACTTTGAGGGCCACCTTCACAGAACAGCAATGTCGGATATTTCTTGTTCGGATCGAACTGGGGAGGATAGATCACCCATGTCAACATATCCTTGCCATCCGTCGTTTTCATCCAGCGACCTTCTACCTTGCCCATTTCCAGCTGATCATAAATCTCCTTGTTCTCCTGTGTCAGTTGAGTGGCAGAACCATCCAATGCTACCGCATAGATCTCATCACCCATACTCATTGAGTGGCGTTTAGCAATCAGTTTGTCACCGAAGAGTGCTACCCCTTCATAATCATACATACCCGAAGTAATCGCCTTTACAGAATCATTCGTCAGGTCAAGAGAATAAATCTGAGTTTCTCCGTGCCATACACCTGTAAAATAGATGGTCTTGGCATCGTTGCCCCAGACAAACGCATCCACATTAGACTCAAATGCTTTGCTGACAAAACGCTTCTCTCCGGTTTCCAGATTCATGATAAACAAACGGTTCAGATCAGCTTCGTATCCATCGCGCTCCATGCTTTGCCATGCAATGTACTTGCCATCCGGAGAGTATTGCGGATTGGTGTCATACCCCTTGTTTTCTTCGGTGATATTATCCGTTTTCTTTGTATTCAGATCATACACATAAATATCCGAATTGGTAGAAACAGCATATTCCAGCCCTGTTTTCTTGCGACAGGTATAAGCCACTTTGTCCGAAGTCGTATTCCAAGCCAGCTGCTCAATGCCGCCCCAAGGTTTCATCGGACTTTCGTATGGTTCTCCTTCCAGTATATCCACGATATTGGAAATACCGTTACCGTCAAAGTCTGCCACGAAAGGATGCGGAGCAGTTGTCACCCATTCATCCCAGTGCTTATACATCAGGTCGGTGACAATAATACCTGTAGCTTTCGGCAGATCCGGATATTTATCGGCAGTGCTTTCTTTGGTTTTCACTTGCGAGATGAACAGCAGTTTCTTGCCGTCCGGTGAGATAGAATAACCCTCGATGTCACCGTCGTAGTTGGTCAGTTGTTTACGGCCGCTACCGTCCGGATTCATTTCGTATAGTTGGCTGCTTCCGTTGTCGTTGCTCAGGAAAGCCAGCTTCGTTCCTCCTTTTATCCAGGTCACCTCATTCTCCTGATAAGGAGTGCGGGTGATTTGCCGGTTATCGCTGCCGTCCGCGTTCATGACGAAAACTTCGCGATTACTCTTGTTCTCCGGTACACTGTAGTATGCTACTGTATACGCAATTTTCTTTCCGTCGGGCGATACCGCCAGTCCTCCGATACGTCCCATTGCCCAAAGGGCTTCAGGCGTCATACGCTTCCCTTCGATCTTAATATCGGATTTTTCGATAAGCACCTGATCCGTTTTGCCCGCGTCTTTTGTTCCGCCGCAGGCAGCTAACAACATTGCTGCCGACATCATAAATAGATTTGCTTGTCTCATATTTTATAAAAATGTTTATTTTCTTGCGAAGATAATGAAAAAAGGATTTAAATCTGCTTTTTCTGCCAGTTTCCTTTCTTCATATACCAGTAGCAGAAGAGGAGGATAAAGATTCCATACACACTTTCTGTTGTCCAGGCAAACGCAATGTCCATTTTAAGGTAAAGAATAAAATAAGTAGCGTAAGCTACATAAATTGTCAGTACACAAAGTTCCATGGCCAGTGCCGTGCGTGTGTTACCTGTTCCCGATACCGACTGGAAATACACATTGGCTGGTACCAGCACTACGTAGGCTGCGCATAACACCCATAAAGAAGGGATGGACGCATCCCTCAAATCGGGCATATCCGTGTATATGCGCAGAATTAGGTCGGGAAACAGACAGAAGAATATCAATATCGGCAGTACGAACACATATCCGATACGGATGTGCTGATTGATGGTTCCCCGTACACAATCTTTTTCGCTCGCACCGATAAGGTTGCTGACCAGAGATCCGCAGGTTGCAGCAAAAGCCATGGCGATCATAAACGGGATACCCGACACATTTCGGATAATGTTCGCGATAGCCAATGACCGTTCTCCCAGGTGTTCCACGAACAGGAAGAACATAAACCAGGTAGACAAAGAAACGAAGTTCTGAATCATTGTCCACACGGAGACATTGAGAATCCGCTTCAATGTCCGGCTTTGGAATTTCGGCAGGATATTCAGTGCATACTTCTTGCAGTCGATCCGCTTCCAGGTATAGATGATAAAGAAAATCATCGATACCAGTTCAGCCAGGGATGAACCGATGGCTGCACCGGCAATGCCCAGTTGCGGGAAACCGAACTTACCGAAAATCAGAATATAGTTGAATACCACGTTAGAAAGCACCATCACGATGGAGTTCAGCGTCAGCGTCTTGGTCTGTGTCGTACCGACAAAGAAGGCGCGGAACATCACTCCGACAAATGAGAAAAAGAACCCGTACACCCGCCAATGAATATAACTTTCCGCTGCATCATAAATGTGAGGGGACGAAATGATATTCTTTAAAATAAATGGCGAGAATACGATGGAAAGTGTAAACAGAATCGCAGCAACCACTACCAGGAAATAAATCCCCTGATAGAAAATCGGTCCGATTTCCTTGTAGTTTCCTTCCCCGTTGCGACGGGCGATCAATATCTGTGCTCCTACGCTGAATCCGAATGCCATCATGAAAATAGCCAGGTAGTAAACCCCGGCGATGGCGGATGCCCCTAATTCAATTTCCCCGACACGTCCAAGAAAGGCCGTGTCCGTCATGCCGATCAGCTGCTCCATAATCAGGCTGATCAGAATAGGGTAGGCGATCGTCCAGATTTGTTTATAAGTATATTTTGTCTTCATATTAAGTTTGTTTTTTAGAGAAAGAAAGCCGGACAAACCCCTTTCGGTTGCCCGGCTTTCTCAGAATATATCTTCGGATAATTTCTTATCGCTTATTCTGTTTTTGCTGCTGTAACTGTTCCTGTTGCTTTTGCATAGCTTCCAGGCGTGCAGCAAATCCGGTCTTTTTCATTTGTTTCGGGTCTTTTTTCTTAGCTTCCAGAATAGCCAGTAATTTTGTTTCGTCTGTAGTTTTACGCAACAAAATCATGGTTCCTACACTAATCAGTGTTGACACGAAATAATAATAGTTCAATCCCGAAGGATAGTCGTTCAGTACGAACAGGAACATAATCGGCATCAGATACATCATCCATTTCATCGCAGCCATTTGCGGTTGTGCTCCTGTATCCTGCATCGTCATTGTATACTTTGTGTTCAGGATGTTGGTTACCGTCATCAGCAAGCAGAACAAGCTGAGATGGTTGCCCAGGAACGGGATATGGAACGGGAATGTGATGAACGCGTCGTAAGTGGACAAGTCGTCCGCCCACAAGAAGCTCTGCTGACGTAACTCGATAGCGCTCGGTACGAACATGAACAATGCCATCAAGATCGGGAACTGCAATAACATTGGCAGACAACCGCCCATCGGGCTCACGCCATACTGGCTGTAAAGGCTCATCACCTCCTGCTGTTTCTTCATCGCATCTTCCTGCTTCGGATACTTCTTGTTGATCTCGTCGATTTTCGGTTTCAATACACGCATCTTGGCAGAAGACATGTATGTTTTCCAGGTAGCAGGGTAAACTACCACCTTCACCATGATTGTCAGAATCAACAGTACGATACCCATGCTCAAGCCCCAGCCCGACAGCCAGTCGAATACGTTGATCGTGATAAACTGGTTGATCCAGCGGATTAACGGCCAGCCCAGATATACCAGTCTGTTAAGTTCCCATTTCTCTGTACGTCCTTTGTCCAGTGCCTTCAAGGTCTTGAAGTGGTTCGGGCCAAAGTAGAAGTACATTTCTGTCGGTTGTTTTCCGCTCGGATCGAAGAAGGTACTCATTTCTGCAGAATAATCCTTGATATATCCGCTTCCTTGTTGTTCCATTCTTGACTTCACAGAAACCTTGTTGAAGTCCTGGTCTGCAATGAATACAGAAGAGAAGAACTGGTTTTTGAATGCTACCCAGTCTATCGCTGTATTGCCCAGATCCTTTTCGTCATCCTTGGCAGCCGACAGATTATCTACATTGTCACCTTTTACCTTATAAGTCAGCTCTGAGAGGCGGTTTTCGTAAGTGAATCCCTTTTCCAGCTGGCGTGCACGCTGTGTCCAGTCGATGTCTACATACTCCGTACTGGCCAGTTTGCCTTCCATGCCTGTTGCTTTGATTTCAAAGTTCATCAGGTAGCTGTTCGGTTTCAGCGTATAGATAAAATCGATGTAGCTGGCGTTGTCCGCAGCCAGACGCATAGTTACGCTGCTGTCTGTCTTATTGACAGCTTCGAAGTAATAGTCCTTTGTCTGGATGGCTCCTTGCTTGTTGTAGAAGTTGAAACTCATGGTAGCATCATCACCGTCGAACAGTACGACAGGGTTTGTCTTGTCCTGTCCTTTGTATTCTTTCAGTATGGCCGAATATACCCGTCCGCCTTTCGTAGTGAAAGTAATTTCCGCTACGCTGTTCTGGATGCTTACTTTGGAATCAGTTCCATGCATCGCGTTGAAAAACAGAGCAGAAGAATCTGCTGCTGCCGCTGCACCTTTGTTTTCATTGGCGAGTGCGGCTTCTGTTTTTGCTTTCAGCGCTTCCTGCTGCTGTTGCACCACGGCAATAGAATCGTAGTATTTCTTCTGCGCAGCTATCTGCTCCTCGCTCGGACGGCTCAGAAAACTGAATCCTACCAATAATATACCTATTAAAACGAGACCTGTAATGGTGTTTTTATCCATTCCTATTAATTATGAATTATAAATTTTTGAATAATAAATTGTCAATGGGCAACTGTCAATTGTCAATTCTTCTCGTTCTCGATGGCTGCCTTCACGAAAGCCACAAACAACGGATGCGGGTTCAATACCGTACTGCTGTATTCCGGATGGAACTGAGTACCGATAAACCATTTCAATGCCGGAATCTCTACGATTTCCACCAGGTCCGATTCGGGGTTGATACCCACGCATTTCATACCGGCAGCTTCGTATTGAGCCTTATAGTCATTGTTGAACTCATAGCGATGGCGGTGACGTTCCTGAATATGTTCTTCGCCGTAAGCAAGGTATGCTTTTGATCCTTTCTGAAGCACACATTCGTAAGCGCCCAGACGCATCGTACCTCCCATATTGGTGATCGCTTTCTGTTCCTCCATGATGTCGATCACGTTGTGCGGAGTCTTTTCATCCATTTCGCGTGAGTCGGCATCGGCATATCCCAATACGTTGCGGGCAAATTCGATAGCGATACATTGCATACCCAGACAGATACCGAAGGTCGGTATATCATGTGTACGTGTATATTTGATGGCAACGAACTTACCGTCGATACCACGCTGACCGAATCCCGGACCGATCATCACGCCTGCCATGCCTTTCAAGGCTTCGGCTACGTTCTCATCTGTCAGTTTTTCGCTGTTCACAAAGTGAACCTCCACTTTGCGGTCGTTGTAAGTACCTGCCTGTGACAATGCTTCACGGATTGACTTGTAAGCATCCTGCAAGTCATATTTACCTACCAATGCGATGTTGATGGGTTCTTTCGTTTCAGCAGCATGACGGCGTTCCAGGAATTTACGCCACGGACCTAGTCCCGGAGTTTCTCCTACGGGCAGCCCCATCTTTTCAAGGATTGTGCTGTCCAGTCCCTGTGCCTGCATCAGGAGAGGTACTTCATAAATTGTTTCTGCGTCGATAGACTGCACGACAGCCTTGTCATCCACATTACAGAATTGAGCTACTTTTTTGCGGAGTCCGTCGCTCAGCGGGTGTTCGGCACGGAGCACCAATACGTCCGGCTGAATACCTACGCTCTGGAGTTCCTTGACAGAATGCTGTGTCGGTTTGGTTTTCAGCTCTCCGGCAGCGGCAAGATAAGGCACATATGTCAGGTGTACGCAAAGAGCGTTCTTACCCAACTCCCATTTCAACTGGCGGATACTTTCGAGGTAGGGGAGTGATTCGATATCACCTACCGTACCACCGATTTCGGTAATTACAAAATCGAACTTGTATTTGTTACCGAGCAATTTTACGTTCCGTTTGATTTCATCCGTGATATGAGGAATCACCTGAATCGTCTTACCCAGATAGTCTCCACGGCGTTCTTTGTCAATAACACTTTTGTAGATACGTCCCGTAGTGATGTTGTTAGCCTTTGTAGTCTGAATACCCAGGAAACGTTCGTAGTGTCCCAGGTCAAGATCGGCTTCATGGCCGTCTACGGTCACATAGCATTCTCCATGCTCATAAGGATTCAATGTTCCCGGGTCGATGTTGATATACGGGTCAAACTTCTGGATGGTTACATTGTAACCTCTTGCTTGCAGCAATTTACCGATGGAGGATGAGATGATCCCTTTTCCTAAAGAAGAGGCAACACCACCGGTGACGAAAATATACTTTGTTTCTCCCACAGCTATAACTGTTTTAATTATTTTTACTTAGTAGTTTCTTACGAACTTAAAAAGCGCAAAATTATAAAAAAAAGGGGAAGAATGCAGACTTTCCCCTCTACAATTTTATTAAAAAATGCAATTTTGAAAGATTCCTATGTTTTCTAAACAAAATAATGTAGATTTGCACCAAATTAGGAATATTATGAGAAGAGAGTTATTATCATTCGTAGTTTTTACCTCGACTTTATCTTTATCGCTTTCAGCACAGACCGCCACTCAACCTTCTACCGTAGTGGCAAAAGCGAAAATTGTGAAGGCAGACACGCTTTCGTCAGAACTTCAGAAGTATTTAATGCTTAAATTGAATCTGTCCGGAGAAACTCCTAAATTGGACACTGTATCAATCTTATATAATAAGTATATCGGTCAGTTGGACTACCTGAATGACCCGTCTGTACCGGAACGTTATATTCCGTCCGATCCTGACTATTTTCGTCTGTTTACTCCGTTAGCCTATTATTATGCTCCGATGGCGCAGTATTCAAAGGTGGATTGGAAACCGGTACAGTTTGACTCTTTGCCCGACAACTTGAAAAAGTTGACAGCGGAACTCCTTCCTTATGATACTTTGGCATATACGAAGTCCGAGCGTGCCAATCAATCGGTCAATAAAGCACTGATGGCTCTTTATCTCAATCATCCGGAATTGGTTGTCACCACGGAAAACCGTATCATGAGCCGTGATGTCTTTCGTAGGGATGTGAAACCGAAGATTTCTCCGAAGGCATCTGTTGTCCATCTTTTCCAGCCGGAAGAAATGAGCAACGATGTGGGCAAGGCAAAAATGAAAATCAGCCGTCCTAACTGGTGGGTTACCGGAGGTAACGGTTCTTTGCAAATCAGCCAGAACCACCTTTCTGAGAACTGGTACAAGGGAGGAGAAAGTAACTTTGCCGGTCTGGCTACCTTGCAGCTTTATGCCAATTACAATGATAATGAGAAAGTCCTTTTCGAAAATCAGTTGGAGGCTAAACTGGGTATGACATCCACACCGTCAGATAAATTCCATGATTACCTGATTAATACCGACCAGTTCCGTCTGTACAATAAGTTAGGATTAAGAGCGTTAAAGAACTGGTACTATACTATTTCTTCCGAGTTTAAGACTCAGTTCTGCCACGGTTACAAAGCCAATAGCGAAGAACTTGTTTCTGCATTCCTGTCTCCGGCGGATTTGGCAGTCAGTATCGGTATGGACTACAAATTGAATAAGCAGAAATTCAATCTTTCTGTTTTCATCGGTCCGCTGACTTATAACTTGCGATATATCGACAATTCGGAAGTAGATGAAACCAAGTTCGGTCTGGAGAAAGGCAAATGCTCTAAAAACGACTTCGGTTCTCAGTTGCAGTCAACGTTCAACTGGAAAATCATTTCGGCTGTTTCGCTGGAATCCCGTCTGAACTATCTGACCAATTACGAATGGGTACGTGTGGAGTGGGAGAATACATTCAACTTTGTTTTGAACCGCTATCTTTCTACTAAACTTTACGTACACGCCCGTTTTGACGACAGTTCAAAACCAACCGTTGAAAATGGCAGCTTCTTCCAGCTGAAGGAATTGCTGAGCTTCGGTATTAACTATAAGTGGTAAATTTTTTTAGGCACGGATTACACAGATTTCACGGTTTCAGGAATTGAGTAACTAAAAACCGTGTTAATTCGTGTAATCCGTGCCTTATTTTATCTCTATGTCCTCAACGTTGAAATGATATACCTTCCCGGATTATCAATCTTTCCCCACTTGGTGGTAGACAGCGTGATCCATATCTGCGTCCCCTTCTTTCCATAATCCGACAGCTTGAGAATAGCTGTAATTTCTTTCTTGTTTGTTACTCCATGTTGTGCCAGGCTGTCCAGAAGTCCTTTGACGTTGTGCGTACTCTTGTTGTAGGCATAACCGGGGATTTCGAGCGAAGGCGAAGCCGTATTGTCTTCTTCCTCTTCTGCTTTCCTTTTCTCTCCTTTACTTTGTCCGGAAATGTCAGCAATTTCGGGTGAAATGTTCTCATTTTCCAGTTTCAATTCACCTTGTACTGACGAATTGTTTGCGTCCTTTGTATTATTTTCCTTTTCCTGTTTTTGGGTGTCATTGACTAACAGGTAGGGCAAATCTTCTAACTTTCTTTTCCTGCGGCAGGTAGCATCTATCCAGATGTGCTGAATTTCAAGGGAAGTCAATATCTGAAACTTCTCATAGCTTTCTTTGTCAAAGAATCCTTTGTCAAGCAAAATTTGAATGATTCCGTCTATTTCTTTTCCTTTCAGTTCTCCTCCCAGTTTGCGGGCAAAAATCAACGATTGTTCCTCACCCCATGGGATGTAATATCCTTCTTTGAATATTTTACATAGAAGTTTGCATACAGCTCCATCCACTCTGATGCCATATTTGGCTTCAGCCAGTTCAATGGCATCTCTGTCGAAAAAGTTTACGGTAAGCGGGAAATAGTCTACGCTTAAATAAGTTGTGCTCATATCAGTCTTATTGTTTGTTTTTAAGTTTATACAATTGGTTTCCAATCGAGAAAATTCTCAATCTGAAAGGTTCTCCATCCTTTCTCTTCCATGCACCAGAATATGAAGGTACTGTGTACCTGCTTCATGTCATAAGAGTGGTGAAAGTCTTTGGAATAAGAAATAAGAGTGCCTGTAACTAGCTGAAAACTACCGTTCTGTCTGTAGTATGCGATGATGGCATGGCCATATTGCATGTAGTCTGCCAGTGATTTCACTTTTTCGGCTATTCGTTCTGCGATCGTTTCCGAATAACCTTTCTCTGATACGATACGTTTTTTCCATACTTCTGTTAATCGATCTCTTTCTTCTTCTGTTTTGTTAGTGGCTATCAGCCGTTTTTCTTTTGTCATTACATTATAAATTTGTTAGTAAAATAGTTATATTTAAAGAAAAGGCGGAACTATGCTGTAGGATGCTTACACTATCGTGCGATGATAGTTACACTATCCTGCCGGGATAGTGACACTATCTTGCTGTTATAGTGACACTATAATTTCTGCCGGATAGTTCGTTCATTTCTTTATTTAAAAAACGGGGGCAAAAGTATAAGTTGTATTTTTTCGCTCCAATTATTCTTGCTATTTTCTACTGTGATACTTTGATTTGTATTGTTCTTTCTCTTCTTTTTCGTGCTTCGAAATTATTCCGATTCCTTTGCTTAAACTGCTAATTTCGCTGAGTATACTCCTGAATTTCATTAATCTATATCCATGATGTGTGTTTACGTAAAAGATTCTCCAGTCTGCAATGTACTTGGCTAGTCCTGTTAAAGATTTTACGTAGGAATTAAACTCGTCATCTTCGTAATAAGTGCGAAGACAGGCAATGAAATAGTGTTTTTTTTCGCCTGTGATGCCATTTCTTTTTCTGACCTCATCGATGTCAATAATTTCGTCATCATCCTGATAATCAGTTTCAAGACTTCTCTTCTTTTGTGTGCCAGTTACATTTTTCAGGCATTTTTTTGTCGTTGTCATTTCTTTTGATTTAAATAAAATTAATAAATGGCATTAAGATGGAAATTCCAAATTTTCGCCCTATAATTGTATATAAAATAACTAGTGATGCAAATAATGAATAAAAATGGATTTAGCCGATGTGGGGAACTATACATCGGCCTTTTACGAAAAGAAGGTCGTTTTTCTACGGCACATGTCTATCAAAATGCTCTTTTCTCTTTTAATAAATTTTGTGGTAATGCCAGTGTATCTTTCAGGCAAGTCACTCGTGACCGATTGCGTCGTTACGGGGAACATCTGTATGATTCGGGCTTAAAACCGAATACGGTATCAACGTATATGCGTATGCTTCGCAGTATCTATAACCGTGGGGTAGAGTTGGGTAGTGCGCCCTATGTACATGGCCTGTTCCGTGATGTGTATACAGGAGTGGATATCCGTCAGAAAAGGGCTCTTCCGGTGAGTGAACTCCGACGGCTTCTTTACGAAGATCCCAAGACCGATTGTTTGCGGCGCACACAATCGATTGCTGCTTTGATGTTTCAATTCTGTGGGATGTCTTTTGCCGATTTGGCTCATTTGGAAAAGTCGGCTTTAGATTGTAATGTGCTCCGATATAATCGAATTAAAACCAGAACTCCAATGAGTGTGGAAGTTTTGGATACAGCTAAGGAAATGATGAATCAGCTTCGCAATTCCCAGTCATCGCGTCCGGGTTGCCCCGATTACCTTTTCAGTATCCTTTCCGGTGATAAGAAACGTAAGGATGAACGTGCTTATCGTGAATATCAGTCTGCACTTCGCCGGTTTAATAATCATTTGAAAAGTTTGGCGAGGGCTTTGCACCTGACCTCTCCGGTAACTTCTTACACGATTCGCCATTCTTGGGCAACTACTGCAAAGTTCCGTGGAGTTCCAATTGAAATGATCAGTGAATCTTTGGGGCATAAGTCTATAAAGACGACACAAATTTATCTGAAGGGGTTTGAGTTGAAAGAGCGTACAGAGGTAAATCGTAAGAATTTGCATTACGTGAAGACTTGCCCTTTAGGTCGAATTTGAATGGTTAAAAAATTGATAATCAGCACTTATGCTGGTGTGTTACTTCTTAGGTAACGGATTTAAATTTGACGCAAAGATAGACAAAAACACATGTATTAAACAAATAAAAACCTACTTTTTTTCGATTTAACCCTGAATTTGAAAAAAAATGTATCTGAACATGAAAAAGGCCTATTTTCATGCTTAGGAATTTATATGCCCAATTTTCCTAAGAATCTCTACTTTTTCTAAAGCCAAGATGCTCTCAACCCTCATTAGTCGATACTTTTCGACTTTTTCCTTCCGATTTATTATGAAGTGTACTTTTCCGTTACCTAAGAAGTAACGGAAAAACATGGGGTAAAAAAGTATGATTTTAACAAAAGAGAAATCACTAAATGCTGGGCCTATTTATGGGACAGGGGAAGGCGTAGCACACTCAAAACGCTGGTATGTTGCATTAGTTCGTATGCATCATGAAAAGAAGGTTTCCGAGTATTTGAACAAGGTGGGGATTGAGAATTTTGTACCTGTTCAGAAGGAAATCCATCAATGGAGTGATCGCCGTAAATTAGTTGAATCCGTTCTTCTTCCGATGATGGTTTTTGTACACGCTGATCCGAAAGAACGTATGGAAGTCCTGAATTTTACTACTGTGAGCCGCTATATGGTGATGCGCGGTGAGAGCAGTCCTGCTGTTATTCCTGACGACCAGATGGCACGTTTTCGTTTCATGCTTGATTATTCGGATGAAACAGTCTGTATGAATAGCTCTCCTTTGGCACGTGGTGAGAAAGTTCAAGTAATTAAAGGACCTCTGCAGGGGCTTGTGGGTGAGCTTGTCAATGTAGATGGTAAAAGTAAGATTGCTGTTCGACTGAACATGCTTGGTTGCGCCTGCGTAGACATGCCGATTGGCTATGTTGAGCCTATAGGTGAAAAAAACTAAGTGGGTAATGACGACTTCCTGTTTACAAGAAAAAATCGATAAACTTCAAAATACAGTTCATGCTCTGCTCCATAAAAGTAATTATATGGCGGGTGTGTATGTTGATGATCTTGCACGACTGAACAACGAAATTCATGAACAGATCAATGATCTGTATCCTTGTCACGGTAAGACTGCTGAGCAGGAAGCTGCTTTGTGTCTGTCTCTTCTGATGGGATATAGTGTGTCTATGTATGCCAATTCAGAGGATGAGGCAAAGAAGAAAACTGTTCTGAGGCGTTCGCAAATGATTCTGAAAAACCAATTGCCTTCACCATTGAAAATTCAGTTACACACAATCTACGATAAACTATTGTCATAGTAAATCTACTTTTTTTGAAAAAAGACTTTATAATTTATTGGGGTATTTAAATTATGAAACACGCATTTGACCGTTTTGTTCAATATTTGCAGAAAAATTATTTTAGTTATTGGATTGTATTAGGAATTGATACGTTCATAGCTTTGATTTGTACCTGGGTGTCATTTATCGGCATTCATTATATAACGGAGACTTCTAAAGAAATCACTTCTCTCTTCCATATTTTGGCGATTTCTATGATCTCCAGTGTCTTAGGTTCCTTTTTATTTCATACCTACCGTAATACGATCCGTTTTTCCCAGTTGAAGGAATTATGGAGACTTGCCGGAAGTGCACTGATAAAAGCTGTCTGTATCGCAATGGCTATCTGGCTTTTCCTGCCTCAGACGGGACTGCATAATAGTCAGAAAATAGTCTTTGTACTGTTTGATGGGATGCTTACTTTTATTGCCATGGTAGGCTTCCGTATTCAACTGATTCTGGTTTATGAACTCCTGCTGAATATGCTGAATAAGAAGAATATGCATATTCTGATCTATGGTATTGATGATAAGAGTGTGGCATTGAAAGTCCGGTTAATGAACAGCTCCCACTATAAAGTGGTAGGCTTCTGCATCTACGGAACAGGCGACTCCATCCGACGCGTGGCTGATCTTCCCGTTTATTCATTTAAGGATGAAGAGTGCTTTAATAAACTTATTCATAAGAAGTGTATCGGCGGCATCCTGTTTGCCCGTTACGAGAATACCCGTGAAGAGGAAGACCGCCTGCTTCAATATTGTAAAAGGAGTGGATTGAAAACGTTGATTGCTCCGAGTATCAGTGAGGCTGACGAAAACGGAAGTTTCCACCAATGGGTACGCCCTATTAAGATTGAAGACTTGCTGGGTCGCTCAGAAATTCATATCAATATGGAGGAAGTGATGACTGAGTTCTGTGGTAAGGTTGTGTTGGTGACAGGAGCTGCCGGTAGTATTGGCAGCGAGCTTTGTCGGCAGCTGGCTCAGATGAACATCAAGAAACTGATCATGTTTGATTCCGCCGAATCTCCTCTGCATAATGTCCGTCTGGAATTTGAGAAGAATTATCCCGGTCTTGATTTTGTTCCTGTCATTGGAGATGTCCGCGTGAAAGAACGTCTTCGTATGGTCTTCGAAACTTATCAGCCTCAGATAATCTTTCATGCCGCTGCTTATAAGCATGTTCCATTAATGGAAGAGAATCCCTGTGAAGCTGTATTGGTCAATGTTGTCGGCTCTCGCCAGGTTGCTGATATGGCAGTGGAATACGGAGCAGAGAAAATGATCATGGTCTCTACCGATAAGGCTGTAAATCCTACCAATGTAATGGGATGTTCCAAACGCCTGGCAGAAATCTATGTACAGAGTCTGGGCTGTGCTATCCGTGAGGGAAAAGTAAAAGGTCGTACCAAATTTATCACTACCCGCTTTGGTAACGTCTTGGGTAGTAACGGTTCTGTAATTCCCCGTTTTAAGGAACAGATTGAGAATGGCGGTCCTGTCACAGTGACTCACCCTGATATCATTCGTTTCTTTATGACTATCCCCGAAGCTTGTCGCCTGGTAATGGAAGCTGCTACGATGGGTGAAGGCAATGAGATTTTTGTCTTTGAGATGGGAAAGGCCGTGAAGATTGTTGATCTGGCCACCCGTATGATCGAATTGGCTGGTTATCGTCCGGGTGAGGATATTGAGATAGAGTTTACGGGATTGCGTCCGGGTGAGAAGCTCTATGAGGAAGTCCTGAGTGATAAGGAGAATACAATCCCTACAGAAAATAAGAAGATAATGATAGCTAAGGTACGTCATTATGAATATACTGATATCCTTGAAACTTATGGAGAGTTCGAGAAGTTATCCCGCACGGTAAAGATCATGGATACAGTGAGGTTAATGAAGAAAGTGGTACCTGAATTTAAATCCAAGAACTCACCTCGGTTTGAAGTTTTGGATAAATAGTCAGAATAATCTATAACACTAACATAAATCAACAATGGATACAAAAGATTTGAAGATTGCTGTTGCAGGTACTGGCTATGTTGGTCTTAGCATAGCAACGCTTTTGTCACAACATCATCAGGTGACGGCAGTCGATGTGATTCCTGAGAAAGTAGATATGCTTAATCGTAAACAATCGCCTATTCAGGATGAGTATATAGAGAAGTATCTATCCGAAAAGGAATTAGATCTAACCGCTACGCTTGACGGTTTCAAGGCATACAGTGACGCTGATTTTGTGGTTATAGCGGCTCCTACTAACTATGATCCTGTGAAAAACTATTTTGATACTCATCATATAGAGGATGTCATAGACCTGGTTTTAAGTGTCAATCCTGATGCTGTGATGGTAATCAAGTCTACTATTCCTGTGGGATATTGTCGTGGACTTTATTTGAAGTATGCCTGCAAAGGAGTCAAGAAGCTTAATTTGCTTTTTTCTCCGGAGTTTCTTCGTGAGAGCATGGCCCTTTATGATAACCTTTATCCAAGTCGTATCATTGTTGGTTATCCAAAGTTGATTGATGGTGAGCAGTTTGACGAGGAAAACGAAGCTATTAAGTCTGTTGCGGATATTCCTGCTCTAGAGAAGGCTGCGCATACTTTTGCCGCATTGCTTCAGGAAGGTGCAATCAAGGAAGATATTCCCACTCTTTTTATGGGTATAAAGGAGGCGGAAGCTGTTAAACTGTTTGCTAATACCTATCTTGCTTTGCGTGTCAGTTATTTTAATGAATTGGATACTTATGCGGAGATGAAAGGTCTGGATTCTCAGTCAATCATACAGGGTGTTGGACTGGATCCTCGTATTGGCACACACTATAATAATCCATCCTTTGGTTATGGCGGTTATTGTTTGCCTAAAGACACGAAACAACTCTTGGCTAACTATCAGGATGTACCTCAAAACATGATGACTGCTATTGTCGAAAGTAACCGTACAAGAAAAGACTTTATAGCAGATCAAGTCTTGCGTAAAGCTGGTTATTATACTGCCTCCTGCTCATGGGATGCCCAGAAAGAACGAAAAATAACCATTGGCGTATATCGTTTGACCATGAAGTCCAATTCTGACAACTTCCGTCAGAGTGCCATTCAAGGGATTATGAAGCGTATCAAGGCGAAGGGTGCTACTATTGTAATTTTTGAGCCTACTATGCAAGATGGTGAAACATTCTTTGGTAGCCAAGTGGTCAATAATTTAATCAAATTCAAGGAAATAAGTCAGGCCATAATTGCCAACCGTTACGACGCCTGTCTGGATGATGTGAAAGAGAAGGTATATACTCGTGACATTTTCCAAAGAGATTAACTTTATGGTAACATACAATGTTAGTTTAGAGAGCAAAGTGGTTTTGGTGACCGGTGCAGCCGGTTTTATCGGAGCCAATTTGGTGAAACGTTTGCTGAATGAGTTTGATAGCGTGAAAGTCATCGGTATTGATAATATTACCGAATACTATGATGTACGTTTAAAATACGAACGCTTACAAGAATTGTCTGCTTATGGTGACAGATTTGTTTTCATTAAAGACAGCATTGCTAATAAGGAGATCGTTGAGTCCATTTTCACTAACTACCATCCGCAGGTAGTCGTGAATCTTGCTGCACAAGCTGGTGTACGTTATAGCATCACTAACCCTGATGCTTATATTGAAAGTAACCTTATTGGATTTTATAACATCTTAGAGTCCTGTCGTCATCATAGCGTGGAGCATTTAGTATATGCTTCTTCCAGTAGTGTATATGGTAGTAATAAGAAAGTGCCTTATAGTACCGATGATAAGGTTGACAATCCTGTATCACTCTACGCTGCTACTAAAAAGAGCAATGAGTTAATGGCACATGCCTACAGTAAACTCTACAATATACCAAGTACTGGTTTGCGATTTTTCACTGTCTATGGTCCCTGTGGTCGCCCCGATATGGCTTATTTTAGCTTTACTAACAAACTGTTGAAGGGCGAGACCATTCAGATTTTCAACTACGGCAATTGTAAACGTGACTTTACTTATATAGACGATATTATAGAAGGCATGGTTCGTATCATTCAGCATGCACCTGAAAAGAAAAATGGCGATGATGGATTGCCAATTCCTCCTTATAAAGTATATAATATCGGCAGTAATTCTCCAGAGAATCTTTTAGACTTTGTAACAATCCTTCAGGATGAACTGATTAGTGCAGGAGTTCTCCCTGAAGATTATGATTTTAAGGCTCATAAAGAACTCGTTCCGATGCAGCCAGGCGATGTTCCTGTTACATTCGCCGATACCACACCTCTTGAAAAAGACTTTGGATTCAGACCGTCAACACCACTTCGAGATGGTTTGAGAACGTTTGCTCAATGGTACGCCAAATACTATGAAGAATGAAATGCGGGTAACTGGATTTTAAACCGTCGAATCGATTGCCTGCTTGAAATAATAGAAATAGAATATACATTTATGGAACTCAGAACAGACTATTCAAACGTTAGTTTCCAGAATAATGGCAAATTAAAACTGCTGATTATTGTTGGTACACGTCCAGAGATTATTCGTCTTGCTGCCGTCATTAACAAGACACGTCGGTATTTTGACGTTATCCTTGCTCACACTGGTCAGAACTATGACTATAACCTCAATGGTGTGTTCTTCAAGGATTTAAAACTCAAAGATCCTGAAGTCTATATGAATGCTGTAGGTGATGATCTCGGAGCAACTTGTGGAAATATTATTAATGCCAGCTACAAGCTTATGGTAGCTACTAGGCCTGATGCTGTTCTCGTTTTGGGTGATACAAACAGTTGTTTGAGCGTCATTGGAGCAAAGCGACTTCATATCCCTATCTTTCACATGGAGGCAGGTAATCGTTGTAAAGACGAATGCCTCCCAGAAGAGACCAACCGTCGCATAGTAGATATTATCTCAGATGTCAACCTTGCATATTCAGAACACGCACGTCGCTACCTTGCGGAGTGCGGACTTCCACGCGAGCGCACTTATGTCACAGGTTCGCCAATGGCAGAGGTTCTTCATCAGAATTTAGCAGAGATTGAAGCTTCAGATGTTCATCAGCGCCTTGGACTGAAGAAGGGAAAGTACATCCTTCTCTCAGCTCATAGAGAAGAGAATATCGATACCGATAAGAACTTCCTTTCACTCTTTAATGCTATAAATGCTATGGCAGAGAAGTATGATATGCCTATTTTTTATAGCTGTCACCCACGCTCACGCAATCGTCTTCGGGCATCAGGCTTCCAGCTTGATCCACGTGTTCAGGTGCAGCTGCCTCTTGGTTTCCACGATTACAACTGTTTACAGATGAATGCTTTTGCTGTGGTATCTGACTCCGGCACCCTCCCAGAGGAGAGTAGCTTCTTCACCAGCGTAGGGCACCCTTTTCCAGCTGTCTGTATTCGCACCTCTACAGAACGTCCTGAGTCACTTGACAAGGCAGGTTTCATTCTTTCAGGCATCGACACCAAGGGTCTCCTCCAGTCGGTAGATACAGCTGTTGAACTTGTCAAGAATGGGGACTATGGTACACCAGTACCAAACTATACAGATGAAAACATATCTACAAAGGTTGTAAAGATTATCCAATCTTACGTAGGTGTGGTAAACAAGATGGTTTGGCGTAAATTATAATTTTAGTATATGAAAGTATTAGTAACTGGTGCACGGGGATTCGTAGGAAAGAATTTTTGCGCACAACTCAATAATATAAAGACAGGCAAAGTAAAGTGTTATGGTGACCTTGTTATTGACGAAGTCTTTGAGTATGATCTCGACTCCACACTAGAGCAACTCGATCGGTGGTGTAAGGAATGTGACTTCGTCTTCAACCTCGCAGGTATAAACCGTCCACAAGACCCAAAGGAGTTTATGGAAGGTAACTTCGGCTTCGCTACCGTCCTCCTCAACATCCTCAAGAAACACAAGAACAACTGTCCTGTGATGATCAGCAGCTCAATCCAGGCTACCCTCTCAGGTCGTTTCGGTACAAGCGAATACGGAAAAAGCAAGAAGGCTGGAGAGGAACTAATGTTCCAATATGGGGAAGAGACAGGTGCTAAGGTTCTTGTCTATCGTTTCCCTAACCTCTATGGGAAGTGGTGTCGTCCTAACTACAACTCTGTCGTAGCGACTTTCTGCAACAACATCGCCAATGACCTCCCTATCATCGTTAATGACCCTTCCGTCGATATGGAACTTCTCTACATCGACGACCTTGTTGAGGAGATGGTATGCGCCCTCAAAGGCGAGGAGCACCACTGTGAATTCGATGGTGTAGAGACCGTACTCACTCCTGAGGGCCGCTATTGTGCAGCACCAATCACACATCATGTAAAACTAGGTGAGATTATTGATCTCCTTCGCAAGTTCGTAGAGATGCCGAAGACCTTGATGATTCCTGAGATTCCTGCCGGCTCGTTCGCAAAGCGTCTCTACAGCACTTATCTCAGTTATTTGCCTAAAGAGAAGGCAATCTTCGATCTCAAGATGAACGTCGATAACCGAGGTTTATTTACCGAACTTGTCCGCACTCTTAATTGCGGTCAGGTTAGCGTCAACATCTCCAAACCAGGTATCACCAAGGGCGAGCATTGGCATCACACCAAATGGGAACAATTCATCGTTGTTTCAGGCCACGGACTCATCCAGCTTCGCAATGAGAATGAACCGAATGGGGAGATTCTCGAATATGAAGTGTCAGGTGACAAAATCCAGAGTGTCATCATGCTTCCTGGCTATACCCACAACATCATCAACCTCTCTGATACGCAAAACCTTGTTACTGTCATGTATTGCAACGAGATTTTCAATCCAAAGAGACCAGATACATTCTTTGATAAGGTAGTAAAAGAATAACAAATAATAATATCATACAATTATGTCAATTTTTGCAGGTAAAACCCTTATGATTACCGGAGGCACAGGTTCATTTGGTAATGCTGTTTTGAATCGTTTCCTCCAGACCGACATCAAGGAGATTCGCATCTTTTCACGCGATGAGAAGAAGCAGGACGATATGCGTCATGAGTATCAGGCAAAATATCCTGAGTACGCAGGCAAGATTAAGTTTTTCATCGGCGATGTTCGCAACCTTCAGTCTTGTAAGAATGCAATGCCTGGTGTAGACTACATTTTCCATGCAGCCGCTCTCAAGCAGGTTCCTTCTTGTGAGTTCTTCCCAATGGAAGCCGTCAAGACCAACGTCATCGGTACAGATAATGTCCTCACCGCAGCTATCGAAGCCGGCGTGAAGGCCGTCATCTGCCTCTCAACCGACAAGGCTGCATATCCTATCAACGCCATGGGTATCACTAAGGCTATTGAGGAGAAGATTGCAGTTGCAAAGTCACGCTACTCAGGCGAAACAAAGATTTGCTGCACACGCTATGGTAATGTGATGTGCTCTCGCGGTTCCGTTATTCCTCTCTGGATAGACCAAATTCGCAACGGCAACTCTATAACCCTCACCGAGTCCAAAATGACCCGCTTCATTATGTCACTCGAAGAGGCCGTCGATCTCGTTCTCTTCGCCTTCGAACATGGTCAAAATGGTGATATCCTTGTTCAGAAAGCACCAGCCTGCACCATCCAGACCCAAGCCGAAGCCGTATGTGAGCTTTTTGGCGGCAAGAAGGAAGATATCAAGATCATCGGCATCCGTCATGGAGAGAAGATGTACGAAACTCTCCTCACCAATGAGGAGTGCGCCAAGGCAGAGGATATGGGTGATTTCTATCGCGTGCCAGCTGATAACCGCAGTTTAAATTACGATAAGTATTTCACAGAAGGTGATGAGAAACGCTGTGAGTTAACTGAATTTAACTCAGATAACACCCGCCGCCTGAATCTCGAAGAGACCAAGGTTAAGATTGCAAGCCTTGAGTACATCCAGAACGAATTAGCTGGTATTTCTAACTTGGCTAAGAAGCTGTTTTGACATGATTAAACAATAGATATTTATCTGTTAATTAGTCGGCTAATTGTAATTCTTACTAATGGAAGATGTCAAGGAGATTTGGCAATTTGGGTGAAAGACAGGTTCGGTTGGGAATTTGAAGTTGTCTTCAGTCCCAAAGAAATTCAATGTCATTCCTAAACGATAGATTGTAGAAAGAACATCCTCTTGGTTTGAAAGCTATAGGAGACTTACTATTGACTACGAGTTTCTGACTGAAACAACAGAAGCAATGGTGGAGATAGCATTTATACAAATTGTCCTTAATCGATTTTTCTAATCATTTTAAAACTGGCTGCTAAGTAAAGGCCGATTCTTTCATCCAGATCATTAAAAAGTTTTTTTCCTGATTTCTGAGTGAAGCAGAATCTCCAAACAATCGCCTCCCTCATTTCAGTAGCGATTCTCATTTGAATTTTAATAAGGTTAATCAGTAGCACAGGTGGAATAAAAGTTTGATATTTCCTACTAGTTCAAAAACAAAGTCAGTTAACAAGTTAACATTTAAGGCGTGTGGATCTATGGGTTCGATATTACTTTGCACGAAATATAACCCGATTTATAGTGATGTACGTCTTCTATATCCGGTAATTTAAATGCAATTAATATGAAAGTCGTTCTTCTCGCCGGAGGCTTCGGCTCCCGCATTTCTGAGGAATCTCAGTTCAAACCAAAGCCAATGATCGAGATTGGTGGTATGCCTATCCTTTGGCACATCATGAAAGAGTATGCCTACTACGGTCATACTGAGTTTATCATCTGCGCTGGTTATAAGCAGGAGCACATCAAAGAGTGGTTTGCCAACTACTTCCTTTACAACTCCGATGTTACTTTCGATTACCGCAATGGTAAAAACGAGATGACCGTACACCAGACCAATATGGAGTCTTGGAAGGTAACAGTGGTTGATACAGGCTACAACACCATGACCGGTGGTCGCATCAAGCGTATCCAGAAGTATGTAGATAATGAGCCTTTTCTTATGACCTATGGAGATGGTGTGTGTGATGTAGAGATTGATAAGCTTATTGAGTTCCACAAAAGTCATGGCAAGCTCGCAACTCTTACTGCTGTTAAGATGGTACAGGATAAGGGCGTGCTGGATATTAGCGAAAACAACTCTGTTCGTTCATTTCGTGAAAAGAATGCGAGCGACGGTGCTCCTATCAATGCAGGCTATATGGTTCTCGAGCCACAGGTGTTCGACCTCCTTGATGGTGATGCTTGTGTGTTTGAAAAAACTGCTCTGGTTGAATTAGCAAACAAGGGTGAATTGATGTCATATATCCACGAAGGCTTCTGGCAGTGTATGGACAACATCCGTGAGAAGAATATGCTTGAGAACCTTCTAGCTCAGGATAAGGCTCCTTGGAAGCGTTGGGATCGTCAGATTCCTTCTATTGAAGCACGTAAAGTAACCGGCAATATTTAGTTTATGGCAATGGCAAAGCAGAGAGAATCGAACATAGAGTTACTGCGACTGGTTGTGATGGCATTTATTGTACTCCATCATTTCATATTTCACGGTTTAGGACAATACAGATTCTTGTCATTCGGTGAAACTCCGTTATTGTCTTCTTCACAGATTGACTATGCTTTGGTAGTTGACAGTTTCTTGATTGCAGCTGTAGATGTATTTATATTGATCTCAGGCTATTTCTCTATTAAGTTCAAAGCTAGCGGATTTGTTGAGCTATTCTCTGTTGTCTCATTTTTTTTGCAATGATTCGCTTTTGTAACAATCTGCATCTCAATGACTTGTATGGTGTAATTAGCTCGATTGGCAGAATAGCTCAGAGAGGTGCTTTTGTAAGGAATAGATACCTGTCGTGTGTTTTGCTACAATAGCCCATTTGTGTTGATAAGTGCGATATCGTTGTTTATGCTGTTTACAAAGATTCAATACAGAAGTAATGTAATAAACTATTTGGCTGCATCTTGCTTGTCTATATACTTGATGCAAGAGGGCGGTATTCATTGCTATGGTCAAGTTCGAGAGTTATACTTGCAACATGGATTTACATTCAACTTTTGGATTTGGATATCTCTACTCTTTGTTCTTTCTATGACTATACCACTGGCTATGACTATACCACTGGCAGTAGATAAGTTGCGTCTGTTGATATTTAGTCATGCAGAAGATAAGGTTTCATAACTATTGGATAAACATATATTCAAGAGATTTTTCGAATGAGAAAACTGCCGGTTGTATCTGTTATTGGAAATATACAGCTTGTTGGCTATATATTGATTAATTTGGCTACTACTAACTCAAACAATAATCAATGGAAGGCAGAAGAGTGTTTGAAAGGATGGACAAATAGTTTGTATTCATTAAGAGACACTGTCGATATTGTATTCTTGGGGAATTCGATTACTTATGGAGGTCTTCTCAAAGCAGAATTTTCCGATAAGCGAATCTGTAATTTGGGCTATCCAAGTGATGATTTATGTGGAATGACAGAATGCACCAATCAGGTTATGGCACTTCCTGCCAAGGTGTTTCTTATGGGGAGGAATCAATGGTTTGACTAATCAAGATCTTAATGATTTCGAAAACGAATACGAAACCTTGGTAAAATCACTGAAGGATTCAATGCCGTTAACTGTCATCTATTTACAATCCATCCTTCCTGTCAACAAGGCAATCAAAAATATCAATGTTCCTAGCTGCCAAAAGATAATCGAAGCGAACGGCATCATAGAACAAATTAGTAGAAAATATGGGTGCAGATACATTAATCTACACTCACTTTATGCAGAGGATAATATTCTTCCTAACAGATATACTGCCGATGGGGTTCACTTACTTCCTGATGTATATAAAATATGGTTTCAAGTAATATGAGCGTATATGAATAAATCTTTGAAAGAAAGGGCTACCATCATCCAGCGTCGGTTGATTGCAGATGATAGAGGTTGGTTTCTGAAAGCAATAACAGGAACAGAGGAGGGCATACCTACTCATACTGGTGAAGTTTATCTCACCATGGGCAAACTTGGGCAGGCTAAGGGTGGACATTATCATCCTAAGGCTGTAGAGTGGTTCACCATCATTGAGGGAAGTGCTATTCTCAAACTGGAGGACATGGAGACTCATGAGCGTCTCGATATTGAAATGTCTTTGGTAAAGGCTATCACGGTATTCATTCCTAATAATGTGGCTCACGTTGTGGTGAACAATGGTGATAAGGACTTTATCCTTTTGGCTTATACGGATAAACTGTATGATCCAAAGGATACAATAGCATACGAGATAAAAGGTTAAAGATTTAATAATTTAAAAGTTAAAGAAATGAACATTGATATATATAATGGTTTCTTCAAAGGCAAGAAAGTGCTCGTAACGGGTCACACAGGTTTCAAGGGCTCTTGGCTTTGCATTTGGCTTCACGAACTTGGAGCTGAAGTAGTAGGTGTAAGTCTTGACCCATATTCAGAGCGCGATAACTTTGTGCTCTCTGGCATTGGCAACAAGATTAAAGCAGACATTCGTGCCGACATTCGTGATGGCGAGAAGATGAAGCAGATCTTTGCTGAATATCAGCCTGAAATAGTCTTTCATCTTGCTGCACAACCTCTCGTTCGTCTCTCATATGAGATTCCTGTGGAGACTTACGAAGTGAACGTGATGGGCACTATTCACATCATGGAGGCTATTCGTGCCACCAAGAGCATAAAAGTGGGCGTGATGATTACAACTGATAAATGTTATGACAACTGCGAGCAACTGGAGGGTTATGTCGAGACTGACCCATTTGGAGGTTATGACCCATATTCATCTTCTAAGGGAGCTTGTGAAGTGGCTATCCAGAGTTGGCGTCGTTCGTTCTTTAATCCTGAAGATTATGGTAAAAAGCATACCGTTTCACTTGCATCAGTCCGTGCAGGAAACGTTATCGGTGGTGGTGATTGGGCAAAAGATCGTATTATTCCTGATTGTATTCGTGCTCTTGAAACTACTAAAATAATAGATATTCGCTCACCTAAAGCTGTTCGTCCTTGGGAGCACGTCCTCGAACCTCTCTCTGGCTACATGTTACTGGCTCAGAAGATGTGGGATAATCCAACAGAGTATTGCGAAGGTTGGAACTTCGGATCAGATCAGGAGAGTGTCTTGACCGTATGGGAGGTGGCTTCTGCTATCACCGAGAGTTTCGGTTTTGGAGAGCTTAAAGATGTGTCAGGTTCTAACGCATTCCATGAGGCAAACCTTTTGATGCTGAATATCAACAAGGCAAAAACTCGTCTTGGATGGTACCCTCGTTTGAACGCAAAGCAGACAGCAGTGTTGACCTCCGATTGGTACAAGCGTTATAAGACTGAAAATGTATATGACCTCTGTGTGGAGGAGATAAACAAGTTTATTGGATAAGGAATGAAGATCTCTATATTAGGAACTAATGGCTTCCTTTCAACTGCCATTGCAAAATATGCAAATGAAGTAGGTTGGACACTCAATATGTATGGTCTCGATGCACCTATCGATTGCGAGTACTCCAATTTCTATAAGGTCAATCTTATGGATGCAGAATTGGATTGTTCTGGACTCATGGACTCCGACCTTATCATTTATGCGATAGGTGCAGGTATTCAGGCAAACCTCAAAGAAGGTCTCAATCTAATTTACAACTTGAATGTAACCGCTCCTGTCACCATTTGCAATAAGCTGAAGGAGCTCAATTATCAAGGTCGATTCGTAACCTTTGGTAGTGTATTTGAGATGGGAGAAACTAAGGAAGAGCGTTTCTTCACAGAGGAAGACGTGCTTACCTCAACCTGTCCTGCTCCAAACGACTATACGGTCAGCAAGCGTATGTTGAGTGCTTTCGTATCTTCTTATAAACATGAGTTTACTCATTGGCACTTTTATATTCCTACAATCTATGGAGTTGGCGAAAATCCAAAACGTTTGATCCCATACGTTATCACTGCAATTCGAAATGGTGAAGAACTCCACTTCACAGCTGGTGATCAGACCCGTCAGTATATTCATGTGAGCGAAGTTCCTCGTATGCTTGCTTTGGCAGTCGAAAAGAATCTGGTATCAGGTGTATATAATATCCAGGGCAAAGAGACTGTAACTGTCAAAGAGATTGTAACAGAGATTCATCATGCTATGGGTAAGGAAGTTCCTGAAGGCTGCTTCGGAAGCGTTCAGCGTTCAGATGCAGGTATGAAGTACTTGGCGCTCGATGGCAAGAAACTTTATATGGCTTTAGGTTTTGAGGCGAGTATTAAGATTGTTGATATCATTAGTGAATATTAAAGAAAGTCTTGAATGTACCAAGAAATTACATTTAATTCTTATTTAAAGAAGATTTTATGTATTGCTGTACTTTATATTACGCTTCCGATTCTGTTGTCAGGATTGGCAGGAAGTAATACAACTAGCAGCTACATAGCGTCTGTGATTTGTTTTCTTATTCTCACCTTAATTAGTGTAAAGCTAATATTAGGTGCGAATAAATACGTAAAGTTTTATGCTGCTGCTTTTGTAATACAGGTTTTAATAGGACTTGCTCATTATTTGTATTTTATTGAGCATAATTATTTTATAACTTCTGGTGATGCCGCTGGTGCTATGTGGCATGAATATTTATCAGTATTTGAAGCTAATTGCAGGCTTCAAGATGCAAGAAATACTTTAGGACTTTTATACTGGATGGATGCTGATGAATTTCAAGTATCGCATCCTGAAATTTGGCATTTTATTTCTTATCCATTTTATTTTTTAGGCCAAAAATGGTTGAGTTATGCAACTTTGAATATTTATTCTGGATTACTTAGTTCTATGAATATTATGTTCTTATACTTAAGAAGGGATAACTTCGATCAAACTGTTAGCAAACACTTGATGTTTTGGACGGCATTTTTCCCGTCCTTTATACTCAATGATACAGTATGGAGAGATCCTTTTGGTGTATGCTTAATGTCAATTGGATTGGTACTACTCTTATTGGGTAACACAATAGTTGCCAAGGTTTTCTCTTTTGTATTCTTAGGAGCTGTTTCTTTCATGCAAAGAACAATATATCTTCTTCTTGCTGGAGTGTCTGTTTTCTGGGGATATCTTCAAAAAACGCAAAGTTTGTTCTTGAAATTTCTATGTTTGTGTTTTGGAATTGTCATATTCTTTATGCTTAAAGATATTGCCGATGAAGCAACTGGAGCCGAATATACATCTAGTTACGTTAATGCAATGTCCTACCTAGCACTTCCCATTAAGATTGTTTTTGGAATGATTGGTCCATTCCCATGGACTCAATTTTCAATGCTTGTAGAAAGAAATCCAGCTTTTGCTTGGCAATTACAAGACTATGTTATGGGTACTTTTCAATTAGGTTACTTGATTGCAATAGTAGTAAATTGGAAACATATTAATTTTAAGGATCTCGATGTAATGACTGTTATGGGGTTTGGTATAATGTTGAGTGGCTTTCTTTCTAGGCAAATGCATATTGGTTACATCTCAGAAGGCTTATTATTCACCCTCCCATGGTATTTCTCCCAGATTGGCGAAGGCTATAAGAAATATTTAAGATTTTCGTTCATTATACTTGTTAGCCTTAATATACTTCTTTTATTAATGGGTAATATGGGCATTGGTAGTATATGGAAATAAATATATAATGAGCATATATAAAGCATCAATATTTAATTATCTGTTCAATTCTATAAATTCGGTCATAGTTATCATTAATGGAATTGTTATGGTTCCGATATACTTTCATTATATGTCAGTATCAACATACGGTGCATGGCTGGCAACAGGAAACGTTGTAGCTATGTTAGGACTGTTAGAAAGTGGCTTTGCAAGTGTCATTACTCAGAAGCTGTCAACAGCAATTGCACAAAAAGATGAAGAGAAATTCCGTAAACTTGCAGGCGCAAACATATTAACTGCCATATTTTTGGCAGTTGTTATCTTCGTTTTAGGTATTTCAATTTCTCCATTCATTACTGATTGGATTAATGTAACTGGGGATATTGCATCTGATATCAGAGTATCCTATATTATCGCACTAGCATCTTCATGCATTGGACTAATGGTATCGTTGTTCGGTGCCTTCCCACAGGTATGGCAAGATACCAAGAACGTGGGTATGATTAATACTTTCGTAAATATCATTTCTATTGTTTCATTAATTGTTGCACTCCTATGTGGATGTGAAGTTATGTCTATTGCCATAAGTTATTTGGTGCGTTCTTTATTGAATCTTACGTTGCAAGGATCTTGGATTATCAGAAACTGGAAGAAGAAAAATATAGCAACTCCGATTATAGAGGTACAAGAATCCGTACTTTTGGCAAAACAATGTGCATATCCATTCCTATCAAAACTATCTGGAGTCTTAATGAATAATACGCAGAGTTTTATACTTGCCCATTTTATGAATCCAGTATTGGCAGTCATCTATGATCTTACTGCAAAAATCTGTTATGTTGCATGTAGCTTTGTTTCTATGACTAATGGTTCATTTTTTGCCCTTTTCTCTTTGACAATGGCTTCTAAAGATCAGAAGAAGATAGAGTCCGTACTTACAACGACAACGAATTTTTTCCTGATATCCCTTGCGATAGTAGGTTTATATTCCATTTGTTTTACAGAACCTATTGCTCGATATTGGGTTGGACTTGATAAATTTGGAGGTACATGGCTTCTTGTAGTTATAGTGGTAGCTAAGTTGATATATCAGATGAAGGGATATTGCAACAATATCTTATATTCAGGCGGATTAATTAACAAATCGGCTAAGTTGGATATTATGTGTATGTCGCTTTATGTGTTACTTCTTCTGGCAATTATCAAAACTATGCAGGAATACGCTATACCTTTAGCAACAATTGGATCAAGCTTGTTTTTTATTGGTTGGTATGTTCGTCTTATGGCTGTAAAGTTATCTCTAAATGTGTCTATACTTTTGAAAGAGACAACAAAGGCAATTATATTGATCATTCCTTTTGTTGTAGCTCATTATATGCTTAATATAGACTATAATAACTTGAAGTTGTATGCTGTATATTTTATCATATTTTCTTGGGCTTTTGTTACTGTATTATATATGACCAACAGAGATTTCTTTATTCCTATCATTGCAAAAATTAGAAAGAAATAATAAAATGAGGAGAAAAATACTTATTATTCCAGACTCCTATTTTGGTAACTATTCAGGTGCATTTGTTGCTCAAATAGCAAAACAGTTACTGAAAGAGATTGGCTGTACTGTTGCTATATATTCCGATGAAATAACAGAGAATCAAACCGAAGCGGACGGTGTGAAAATTTATTATCGAAACAAATGTTCATCTACAGCTAACTGGTTTGTGAGTAAATATAAAGCAAATTACGCAAAAGTATTAGACGATTTCAAACCAAATGCAATATTCACCCTTGGTTCAGTTACTAATAAGAATATCATTTTTTGGTCAATGGCTCGTAAAAGAGGCATAAAGATTATATCTAAAATTTTTATGCAGGATTTCTTCTGTAATAACTACTATGCTAATGACGAAAAGGGGCTATGTACCAAATGTCTTGATCATGGTTTCAAAGAATGTCTATTTAGAAATTGTGTTCGCTTAAACGATAAAGGTTTAATAGGTTTGTTTAAGAAGCTTAACTATACAATCAACAGATATCGTTTACAGAAGGAATTGATAAGAACTGATGCTGTAATTACGTCTTCGAAGCAACAGATAGAGTTTTATGTGAGGTATGGCATTCCTCGTGAACATTGTTATAAAACACCTCTCTATTTTAATGGTGATAGACTTAAGAAGTACAATTCTACCATGGGTGACTATTTTGTGTTTGTCGCTCAGAATCGTATAGATAAGGGTATTCATCTATTGAAAGATGTTCTTGAACATTGTAATTTAAATGTGAAGGTTGTAGCGGCTTATGCAAGTCAAAAAAGCATTGATTATGCACTTCAGCATTTTGGTCTTCAGTCATACGTAGAAAAAGGCATTCTTGAGATACGAAATGAATGTACCTGGAATACCAACCTTGGTGAAGTGGTTGCAGCCAGTCGAGGTGTAATTAATCTTTCTATTTGGCCCTCTACAACAGAATTTGTTCTTCTTGAAGTTCTTGGACTGAAGAAACCAGTATTCACTTACAAGGTTGGTATACATCCAGAGATTATTAAATCAGGTTATAATGGATTTGTTGCTGATACTTCTGCTGCAATGGCTACTCAGATTAATGAACTTGCAAACAACGATTCATTGTATAGAGATGTCTCTAAGGGTGCATATGAGTTATACTTACAGATGACTGACTGGGAAGGTTGGAAAAATACATTAAAAGAGATATTGGAAAAATGAAGCATACAATCATAATGTCTGGCGGATTAGGTAATCAGATGTTTCAATATGCATTTTACCTAAGTATGAAAGCAAAAGGTAAAAAATGTAAGATTGATGATACATTATTCTATATTACTAAAATGCATAATGGTTTCGAATTGAAACAGGTTTTCCAATTGCAAAATTCTTTGAATAAACCATCATTATTGAAAAAAATATGGATGCAATTACTGCGAAGATTTAAGCCTTCTTTATTATTGTGTACAGATAGTGTCTATCAATATTGCCCAGAGGTTTATGAAAGCCGATGTCCATATTTTATGGGAGATTGGCTCTCTCCAGAATATTTTGCAAACATAGAATCAACTATTATTGATACATACAGATTTCATAACATCATCAGCCGCAATGTTGAAATCGTCAATCAGATGCAAGTTTCTAATTCCGTGAGTATTCACATTCGTAGAGGTGACTATTTAAATCTACCCAATTATTGTGTTTGTGATGAAGGTTATTATCGGAAAGCAATTAATCTGATAACGGAATTTGTCTCAAATCCAGTGTTTTATGTGTTCTCTAACGAACCAGAATGGTGTGAATATTTCATGAGGAAGTTTGGGGTTAAGTTTGTCATCGTTGATTGGAACCAAGGAAAATATAGCTATCAAGATATGTATTTGATGACTCAATGTAAGAATAACATCATCGCTAATAGTACATTCTCGTGGTGGGGTGCATGGTTGAATCAATATGTAGATAAAATAGTGATTGCACCGAGAATGTGGTTCAAAAACAATAATTACAATATAAACTGCCCTGAGTGGCGATTAATAGATATAAAGTAGAATGGCTAATTCTGTTATTTCACATTTAATATCAAAAGATGCATATCTTTGGCTCCTTTACTATGTTGTAAATGCTACCCCTCTTCGTAAGTGGCTTTCTGATAAAGCATATCTTACACTTCAATATAGGTGTATTCAAGGAAAATCCATGAATTGGGAGAACCCTCAGTCATTCAACGAGAAGCTTCAATGGCTGAAGGTTTATGATCACAATCCTGAATACTCCAAAATGGTTGATAAATATGAGGCAAAAAAATATGTTGCATCTATCATTGGTGAGGAATACATCATCCCAACGTTAGGAGTGTGGGATTCTATTGATGATATAGATTGGGATACGTTGCCTTATCAGTTCGTGCTCAAGTGTACCCATGATAGTGGTGGTTTGGTAGTATGTCGAGATAAGTCAAAACTAGACAAAGAGGCTGCAATAAAGAAACTTAAAGCATCTTTCAAAGTCGAGTTCTACTATTCTGCTAGGGAATGGCCTTACAAAAATGTAAAGCCAAGAGTAATTGCAGAGAAATATATGGAGGATAGTTCTGGAGAGTTGACTGATTATAAGTATTTCTGCTTTAATGGAGAACCTAAAGCAATCTTCATAGCATCAGATAGATTGGACCCTACAGTCGATACAAAGTTTGATTTCTTCGATATGGACTTCAACCATCTTGATTTCCGTGGTGGACATCCTAATGCAACAAAGTCAGTCTTGAAACCAGTAGGATTTGAACACATGAAGGAACTTGCTCGTAAACTATCTAAAGGTATTCCTCACGTTCGTGTCGATTTCTATGATATTGACGGGCATGTCTACTTCGGTGAACTAACCTTCTACCATTGGGGTGGTATGGCACCTTTTGACCCTGAAGAATGGAATTATAAGTTTGGCGAATGGATTAAACTCCCAAAGTAAAATTACAAATAAATTAGCAATGAAAGGTATTGTTTTAGCCGGAGGTTCTGGTACACGCCTCTATCCAATTACCAAAGGTATCAGCAAACAGCTTATGCCTATCTATGATAAGCCTATGGTATATTATCCAATATCAGTATTGATGTTAGCTGGTATTCGTGAGATTCTCATCATCTCTACACCATACGATCTTCCTGGTTTCAAGCGTCTTTTGGGAGATGGCTCTGATTATGGCGTAGAGTTTACATACGCAGAGCAGCCTTCACCTGATGGTCTTGCTCAGGCGTTTACTATTGGCAAGGATTTTATTGGTGGTGATTCTGTTTGTCTCGTTCTTGGTGATAACATCTTCCAAGGTGCAGGGTTTACTAATATATTAAAGGAAGCAGTTCGTACTGCAGAGGAAGAAAAAAAGGCAACAGTCTTCGGTTATTGGGTGAATGATCCGGAACGCTATGGTGTAGCTGAATTTGATAAGGAAGGCAACTGCTTGAGCATTGAGGAGAAGCCAGAGCATCCAAAGAGTAACTATGCTATTGTAGGTCTCTACTTCTATCCTAACAAAGTAATAGATGTTGCTCACAACATCAAGCCATCTGCACGTGGTGAGTATGAGATAACAACTGTTAATCAGAAGTTTTTGGAAGATAGAGAATTGAAAGTTCAGACTCTTGGCCGTGGGTTTGCTTGGTTGGATACTGGTACTCATGACTCGCTTTCTGAAGCATCAACTTACATTGAAGTGTTGGAAAAACGTCAAGGTCTCAAGATTGCATGTCTCGAAGGTATTGCATACCGCCAAGGTTGGATTACAGAGGCTCGTATGTATGAGCTTGCAAAGCCTATGCTTAAGAATCAATATGGACATTATCTTCTCAAAGTTATTGATGAAGTGAAAGAAACCAGTAATCCTAATCTTGACTAAGGTGACAATACTTGTAACAGGAGCAAATGGACAGCTAGGAAACGAGATACGCATCATTTCTAAAGGCTCGAGTGATTCTTATATATTTACAGATGTTAATCAGGTTGAAGGTCTAGAAACAATCTATTTGGATATAACTGATGTTGATGCCATCCGTAAGATGGTTGCTGATAATGATGCAAAAGCAATAGTGAATTGTGCTGCATGGACTAATGTGGATGCTTGTGAGACAGATGAGAAATTAGCAGTCCTTGCAGAAAAGCTCAATGCAGAAGCCCCAAAGAATCTGGCTATTGCGATGAAAGAAGTTGATGGAGTTCTCTTTCATGTATCTACCGATTATGTATTTGGTCAAGAGCCTTATATCACTCCTTGTAATCCGGATCAAAAAGGTACTCCAACAGGTATATATGGCGCAACCAAGAAATATGGAGAAGAGAATATCCTTACAATCGGATGTGAATACATCATTCTTCGTACAGCATGGCTTTACTCAGAGTTTGGCAAAAACTTCTGCAAAACTATGTTGAACCTTACTGCAACGAAGCCTGCAGTCAAAGTGGTATTCGACCAATGTGGTACACCTACATACGCTTACGATCTTGCAGCAGCCATCTATGATATTATCAGCAACCGCAAGTATGAAGGTAATACCGGCATCTATCATTACTCGAATGAGGGAGTAACAAGTTGGTAGGACTTCACTCAGATGATTGCTCGTTTCGCAGGCAATAAAGATTGTGACATTCAGCCTTGCTACTCATATGAGTATCCAAGTCCTGTTACTCGTCCTTCATATTCAGTATTGGACAAAAAAACGTTCAAGGATACCTTTAACATCACAGTACCTTATTGGGTAGATTCTCTTGAGATATGCATTAAAAATATTCAAAAATAATGGATGTAATAAAGACAAAACTTGATAGTGTGGTAATCATCGAACCTAAGATATTTGATGACGCTCGTGGATACTTCTTTGAGAGCTTCTCTCAAAGAGAATTCGAAGAAAAGGTTCGCAAGATAAATTTCGTTCAGGACAATGAATCTATGTCTTCTTATGGTGTAATGAGAGGACTCCATTTCCAGCGTCCTCCATTTACTCAGAGCAAACTTGTACGTTGTGTGAAGGGTGCAGTTCTCGATGTAGCTGTAGATATTCGTAAGGGCTCACCGACTTACGGACAGCATGTAGCTGTAGAGTTGACAGAATACAATCATAGGCAATTCTTTGTACCGAGAGGATTTGCACATGGTTTTGCCGTTTTGAGTAAAACTGCTATCTTCCAGTACAAGTGCGACAACTTCTATGCACCACAGGCTGATGGCGGAGTTTCGATCAAGGATGAAAAACTTGGAATAGATTGGCAGATCCCTATAGACAAAGCTCTCCTTTCAGAGAAAGATACTCTCCGTGAGTGCCTCAAGGATTTCGACTCTCCTTTTACCTATGATATGGATTTGTATCCAGAGTTTTCGAAGTAATTCACTAATTTTTGATAGTAATGAAAAGGAATATAGTTATTACTGGTGGTGCCGGATTTATCGGCAACCATGTAGTTCGTTTGTTTGTAAACAAGTACCCTGAGTACAACATCATCAATTTGGACAAGCTGACATACGCTGGTAATCTGGCTAACCTCAAAGATATTGAGGATAAGCCAAATTACAAGTTTGTCCGCATGGATATCTGTGATTTCGATGCGTTCTACAAGTTGATGCAGGACGAGAAGATTGACGGTATCATTCACCTTGCAGCTGAGAGTCATGTGGATCGCTCTATCAAGGATCCATTTACATTTGCACGTACCAATGTGATGGGCACTCTCTCCATCCTTCAGGCAGCTAAGCTCTATTGGGAGTCACTCCCAGAGAAGTACGAGGGCAAGCGCTTCTACCACATCTCTACCGATGAGGTATATGGCACACTCGAAATTACTAATCCGAATGGTATCGAGCCACCTTTCACAACAACTGCTAGTTCATCTAAGCATCACTTGGCATACGGAAAGGACTTCTTCTACGAGACCACAAAGTATAATCCACACAGCCCTTATTCGGCTAGCAAGGCAAGTTCTGATCATTTTGTTAACGCTTTCCACGATACCTACGGCATGCCCACCATCGTGACTAACTGCTCAAATAACTATGGTCCTTACCAGTTTCCTGAGAAACTGATTCCGCTCTTTATCAACAACATTCGTCATCGTAAGCCTCTTCCTGTCTATGGCAAGGGTGAGAATGTTCGTGACTGGCTGTATGTAGTGGATCATGCATGTGCTATCGATACCATCTTTCACAACGGAACCATTGCTGAGGTCTATAATATCGGAGGCTTCAACGAGTGGAAGAATATCGATATCATTAAGTGTGTTATTGCTACAGTAGACAAAGCCCTCGACAGAGTGAAACTTGAAATCTCCGAAACCGGTGAAACTATTGAAACTTATCCTGACATGGAGTTGATAACGTATGTCACGGATAGATTGGGGCATGATGCACGTTACGCCATCGACTCCACCAAGCTTCAGAAAGAACTCGGTTGGGAACCTTCGCTTCAGTTCGAGGAAGGAATTGAGAAGACTGTGAAGTGGTATCTCGAGAATGAGGCTTGGATGGATAACATCACAAGTGGTGAATACGAGATGTATTACGAATCAATGTATAAGGATAGATAATGAGGATTCTTTTAGTTGGGTCGTTTGTGCACCCTATGTATGCCCCTGCTTTTGAATCGGGTTTCAAAGCATTAGGGCATGAGGTTATTTGTGTAAAGTATGATGATTATCAATATGGAGAAGGAGTCATTAATTCTTTATTAATGAAGGTTCAACGTCGATTTCATTACGGATATAAACTTCTTTCGTATAATAATGACATAATAGAAAAATCAATAGCTATTAAGGCGGATTTTATCTTTCTTTATCGCTGTTACAATATTTGGCCTTCTACGGTCAGAAGACTGAAAGACAAGGGGTTTTTCGTATTTACATATAATAATGATGATCCCTTTAGTGGCACTCCTAATCTTGGCTACTACCGAAATTTCCATAAGATACTTCCTTTGGCAGACGTGAACTATGTTTATCGTAAAAAGAACATTGCAGATTACGAATCTGTTGGCGCAAAAAATATAAAGGTATTACTTCCTTATTATATTGAAAAGAATAATTACCATGAGGATTGTGAGGACACGATACCTGTTGCATTCCTTGGACATTTTGAGAATGACGGCAGAGACAAGTATATCAAGGCTTTGGTTGATGCGGGAGTATCAGTGACAGTCTTCAATGGTTCTGAATGGGAAGATGCTCCACTATATGAAGATATTAAATCTTATATAAAACCAGGAAAGAGGGGCAAAGATTACAACCACACAATCAATGAATGTCAGATAACCATTGTTTTCCTATCCAAACTTAATAGCGACACCTATACTCGCAGATGTTTTGAAATACCAGCTACTCAGACACTTATGCTCTCTGAATATAGTGAAGACCTCAACAATATGTTCCCATCTGATGAATGTGCAGTTTATTTCAGAAGTCCGGAAGAAATGGTGGGAAAATGTAAACAACTCCTTGCTAATCCTGATGAGATAAAGCGCATAGCTGTTAACGGATTTAACAGATTAAAAGATTTGGGGGGATCAGAAATTGATCGATGCCGACAAATAGTTGAAACTTATAAAGAATTAAAATAATCATGGAAGAAAAACTTTTTTCTATCTGCATCCCTAGTTATAATAGACCTGTAGAGATTCGCAGATTGCTTGATAGTATTGATACCATTCATGTGAACGAGATTGAAATTGTTATTTGTGAAGACAAAGCTCCAAAGCGTGAAGAAGTTCGTAAGCAGGTATTTGATTTCAAGTCAAAAACTCAGTATGAGGTGAACTATATAGAGAATGAGGTGAATTGTGGCTATGATAAGAACCTTAGAAACCTAATTCGTGCAGCAAAAGGTCATTATATCATGTTTATGGGGGATGACGATTCGTTCATACTGGGAGCATTTGATAAATTCTTCGACTTTGCAAAAGAGCATTCTGATTGCGGATATATCCTGAGATCATATCGAAACAATTACAAAGATGGTACCCACCAAGACTTCCAGTATTTTAATGGAGACAAGATTTTTGAGGCTTCTGATGAATCGTATATGACAATGTTCGATAAAAGCGTATTTGTCTCTGGATTTACAATTAGGCGTGACTATTCTTTAGAGTTTGAGACTGAGATATTTGATAGTTCTTTACTCTATCAGTTGTATCTATTGGCAGAGGTGTGTCGTAAATATCCGTCAGCTTATTGTCATACTTTATTAACACAGTCTATAGAAGGAGGAATTCCATATTTTGGAAGTAGTGAAGCTGAAAAGGGTGTTTATACCCCTGGTACTATCACTCTGGATAATTCCATAAATTTCATGAGATGGTACACAGTCATTATTGACTATATAGCAGAAAAATATCATAATGATACTAATATTCGTGTCAAGCATAATATGTCAAAATACTCATACGGATTTATAAAGGATCAGAGAAATAAGGGTATAAAAGTGTTCACACAATATTGCAAAGAACTGAAAAAACTTGGCTTTGCATCTTCTCCATATTTTTATATCTATTACATAGGCCTTGTGGTATTGGGAGCCAAAGGTTGTAATAAAATTATTACAATTATTAAGCGCATTGTTGGTTATCGTCCACAGTTATAATAATATGCCAACGCTCTTACAAATTAATGTTACAGCCAATTGGGGGTCAACAGGGAAGATTGCAGAAGCTATTGGTGTAGCAGCAAAAAAACATGGTTGGGATAGCTACATTGCTTACGGTCGAATAGCTAATTCTTCTCAATCTCATTTGATACAAGTTGGAGGCAATGCAAGTACATACATTCACTATGCCTATAATCGTCTGTTTGATATGGAAGGCCGTTGTTCAGATCGTGCGACAAAGGCTTTTGTTAGGCTGATTACCAAAATCAAACCAGATGTTGTGCAACTCCATAACATACATGATCACTTCCTGAACTATAGAATACTATTTGAATATCTTAATCAGACAAATATTAAGGTGGTATGGACTTTTCATGATTGTTGGACATTTACAGGTCATTGCTATCACTTCGTACACCATAATTGCATGAAGTGGCAAACGGAATGTGGTGACTGTCCTCAGAGGAATAAGTTCATAGACCGCTCTCGTGAGAACTTCCATCTTAAGAAGTCTTTGTTTACCGTCAACAAGCACCTTACTATCGTTCCTTGTTCCGAGTGGATGGGGGATTTCGTCAAGGAATCGTTTTTGAAAGATAAGCATATTCAAGTGATTCATAATGGTGTAGATTTGAATACATTCAAGATCTTGTCTGGGTATAAGTCTTGTCGAGTGGAACAGGATTTATTCCGTATTATTGCAGTTTCAAATGTATGGTCACCTTATAAGGGACTCTTCGATATATTCAAACTTCGCGGGATGCTTTCAGATGATTATGAGATTACGATGGTGGGGCTTACAGAGGAGCAGCTTAAGATTCTTCCTACAGGTATTCGAGGAGTGACTCGCACTCAGAATGTGGAGGAACTTGTTCATCTCTATAATGAAGCCGATGTGCTCATCAATCCTACATATGCTGACACCTTTCCGACTGTCAATTTAGAAGCTCTTGCTTGTGGGACTCCAGTGATAACTTATCATACGGGTGGTTCTCCAGAAGCTGTGGATGCTAGGACTGGTGTTGTCGTTGAGCAAGGTAATGTGGATATGCTTGCAGAAGTTATTCGCCGAATGAAAGCACAACCACTATTTTCTGTAGATTGCAGAAAACGAGCAGAAGAGTGCTTTGATAAGGATAAATGCTTTATGGAATATGTGAGATTGTATGAAAAGTTGATGTTATAATTGTATACACTTATGAATCTATTATTTTTGACCATATCCACTGTGGTGAACCATATTCAGTCAAATGGAATATATAATGATCTGATGCGTAAGTTCCGTGATGAGGGTCATGAGGTATATATAATCTATCCGAATGAACGTAAGTACGGATTACCTACTGCTTTGAAGGAAGAGGAAGGGATCCATAGTCTGGCAGTAAGGACACTGAATGTCCAGAAGACCACTGTGATTGAGAAGGGTATTGGTCAGCTTTTGTTGGAGAGTCAGTTTAAGTCCGCTCTTAAGAAGTATTTTGGTGGAGTGAAGTTCGACCTTATTCTTTACAGCACACCTCCTATCACTTTCAACAGCGTCATCAAATATGCAAAGAAGCGTTCTGGCGGTAAGGCTTTGACTTACTTGCTGCTGAAGGATATCTTCCCCCAAAATGCAGTTGACCTTGGTATGATGACCAAGAGCGGATTGAAAGGTATTCTTTATAGGATGTTCCGTAAGAAAGAGGAGGAACTTTACCGAATTACGGATTATATCGGTTGCATGAGTCCTGCCAATGTTGAGTACGTTCTGAAGCACAATCCTTCTGTGGATAGGGCGAAGGTGGAAGTAGCTCCAAACTCATATGATGTGCCGGCTGCATATGACGCTGTCGACAAAGAATCAATACGCAAGAAATACAATCTTCCTACCGGTAGGCCTGTCTTCCTATATGGTGGAAACATGGGCAAACCCCAAGGCATTCCTTTCCTTGTAGAATGCATGAAGGCTGTGAAGGATCGAAAGGACTGTCATTTTCTGCTTGTGGGTGATGGAACGGAGTATACTAAGCTGGAGTCTTTTGTTGCAGAGAACCAGCCAAAGTCGATATCTGTTTTCCGCAGATTACCCAAGGCGGATTACGATGCACTTGCGGCTGCTTGTGATGTAGGTCTGATATTCCTTGATTACCGTTTCTCGATTCCGAACTATCCAAGTCGTTTGCTCCCTTACTTGATAGGAAAGAAACCTATCCTTGCTGCAACTGATCCTAACTGTGATACAGGTTTGATAGCAGAGGAAAACGGGTATGGATTCTATTGTCCCAGTAATTCGGTTGAGGAATTTGTGAAGGCTGTGGACAAGATTCTTGCATCTGATATCAAGCAGATGGGAGAGAACGGTTATCAATTCTTCTTGAATAACTATACTACAGAGCATACCTATAACGCGATTATTAACCACTTGAAATAAACCATATGTACAAGTATTTTTTAAGAGGTTTTTCGATTTAATTATAGTTTTTACGGCACTTCTGATCATCTGGCCAATTCTTCTTGTCATCACCATCTGGTTACACTTTGCCAACAAGGGTGCGGGTGCTTTTTTCTTCCAGGAGCGTCCGGGAAAAGATGAGAGGATCTTCAAGGTTATCAAGTTTAAGAGTATGACCGATGAGTGTGATGCTGTCGGAAACCTGTTGCCGAACGATAAACGTATTACTAAAGTGGGGCGTTTTGTAAGAAAGACTTCTATCGATGAACTCCCTCAGTTGTTCAATGTGTTGAAGGGAGGCATGTCTTTGATCGGTCTCTGTCCGCTTCTTCCAGAGTAACTGCCTGCCATATTACACTGGACATGAATTTTGAATACCATACCCTAAAGCTTTATCCGTCTGCGGAGGAGTCCGTGCGTTTTCTTTTCATCAGCCGTATTCGTGCGGAGAAAGGTATCGAAGAGTATCTTGCAGCTGTGGAGACCATCCGTAAGGAGACCCCCAAAGAGTTCCACATCGTTGGTGGTTGCGAGGGCGATTATGAGAATGAGAATCGCTTGAAGCGGATGAGGGGTTGCCCGTAAAAAAGTGGAGCGAGAGTTTGACAGACAGATAGTTGTGAAAGCATACGTAGATGGGATAAAGAATTTATAGATGAGGAATGATAAAATTAGGCAGGAATTTGATAGCAACCAGAGGTTGGGAACAAATTTGTAATATTATGGAAAAGCAGGTTTTCTCGGTTCTGTGCTTTGATATGCTCTATGAAGCCATGAAGCGTATGCTGGTGCTGTTGGTGCTTGATGGATGAGTCTATGAGTAACGAGATGGATGAAAATGCTTGTCTGATACTTGCATCCCTTTTTGAGTAATACTTTGTACATAAAATATTGTAAGGAATTATGTTATACGAAATAGCTCATATTATAAAGAACCGCTTCCTGTTCTTGTGGAAGGTGGTGGAATGGGGCAATGCAACCCTATTCTACTTGATGCACAAGAAGAAACTTATGGAAATCAATTCTGTATTAGAACAGGTGAGCAATGTCTACCGTTTTCGTACTACTACGGAGGAAGATGTGAAAAAACTTGTTGATTTTTTTGCTCGTCAGCCTGAGGAGGCTTTTGAATTCTTCAAACCACATGGATTTGACGGAAAGGCTATCAGGGAGGTGGTTAAAAATAAGTCGTTTCTGACTTTTGTGGTATTGAAGGATGATGTTACCGTGGGATATTTCTTCCTGCGTTGCTTCGTGAACGGAAAGTGCTTCCGTGGAAAGATTGTTCATAAAGACTGGCAAGGCCGTGGTATCGCTAAGTTGATGGGGATGGCGATGACGAAGGTGTCTCAACACTTGGATTTGTGTATGTTTGGTTCTATTTCTCCTGAAAATTATGCATCTATGGCATCTGCAAAAGCTTCTAACGATATTAAGGTACACAAGATCCTTGAGAATGGATATTACTATATAGAATTTTCCCCTAAAAAGGTCGATAATCAACCTAATATAGGGGGGTAAATCTTAGTCTGACATTCCATGAATTAAAGTCTTATTTATCAAGAGATGCGATTGTAGAACCTGTGGCAACTATGCTGCAATTAAAACTTGTAGCATAGTATGTTATACGCAATTGCACACTTTTTTAGAGATAATATGCCATGGTTGTGGGACTTGATTGATGTCCTTAATTCATTCCTCTTTACCATGTGTTATGCTAGGAGATTGAGATTGATTAGTGGTGAAGGGATTATAATTAAAGGTTTACCATTAAAATTCAAGATAGTTCCTATCCGTGAAATACCAACGGAACAACTTGTGGCGTTTTTTGCTCATCAGCCTAAGGAGGCTTTTGAATTCTTCAAACCACATGGATTTGACGTTAAGAGTATAAAAAAGTTGCAAAGGAATAAGGCATTCCTTGCATACGTTCTCTTGGATGGGCATCAGATTTCTGGTTATTGTTTTAATCGATCATTTTTCCATGGTAAGGGATTCCGTGGTCGTATGGTGGATATAGACTATCGTGGCATGGGATTGGGAATTATGATGAACAGGATACTGAATAAGGTGGGGTTCGGCATTGGCCTAAGAGTCTTTGAAACGGTGAACAAGGATAACATTGCATCATATCGTTCGGCAATGTCTGCAAGTAATGTGAGAATTCTTGAAGAGTTGGATGGTAAAGATTTGTATTTAGAAATATTGAAAGTTTAATGATATGGTATTGAAATGGATTTTTGACCGAGTGCTTGCATTGATTGGCCTGCTGTTCCTGTGGCCTATGCTTCTGATTGTTGCTATCGTGGTGAAGGTGAAGATGCCGGGAGGAGCAGTGTTCTTTATACAAAAGCGTGTGGGTAAAGGAGGCAAGTTGTTTAACTGCCATAAGTTCCGTACTATGACCGTTAACCATAACGGTTCTACAGTGTCGGTAGCTGGCGACTCACGCATCACACCATTTGGTGCAATTCTGCGTCACTATAAGCTCGATGAGTTGCCCGGGTTGTGGGATGTATTGATTGGGAATATGTCCTTTGTGGGGCCTCGTCCGGATGTTCCGGGATATGCTGACAAGTTGGAGGGTGATGAACGTGATGTATTGAAATTGCGTCCGGGTATTACAGGTCCTGCCACGCTAAAGTATCGCCTGGAAGATGAAATGATTTCTGAATACGTGGTAAAGAGACAAGCAGAGGGTGACACACGACCAATGCAAGAGATTGCCACAGAATATAATGATAATGTAATTTATCCTGATAAGGTACGCTTGAACTGCTATTACTATCGCCATTACTCGTTCATCAAGGACATCGAGATGATATTTGCGACAGTATTAGGTTTCAGGGTGAAATTTGCAGGAGAAGAAGTATAATAGAATAGCATATTGAATATTATGGTTGAAGAAAGAAAGACTATCTACCTTTGTCTAGCTCACATGAGTGAGGAGCGGGTAGAACAGAAGTATGTAAAGGAAGCATTCGATACCAATTGGGTAGTTCCGATGGGCCCTAATGTGAATGCCTTTGAGCAGGAATTGTCAGATTTTGCTAATACCAATTCTGATGGAAGTAAGTTAAATCATAAGGTGGTTTGTCTGAGTTCCGGTACTGCTGCAGTGCACCTTGCTCTCATAGCTTGTGGTGTGAAATCCGGTGATGAAGTCTGTGTCCAGAGTTTCACCTTCTGTGCATCATCCCACCCTATCACTTATCTTGGTGCCAAGCCTGTATTCATCGACTCAGAGCGTGAAACATGGAACATGGATCCGGAACTCCTCGAAAAGGCAATCCTTGACCGTAAGGAGAAGACTGGTACATATCCAAAGGCCATCATTCCAGTAGCTCTCTACGGTATGCCATACGATTGTGAGAAGATTATGGCTATTGCCGATAAGTACGACATTCCTGTTATAGAAGATGCAGCCGAGGGCATGGGGTCTCGCTTCAACGGTCAGGTTCTCGGTACCTTTGGACGCTTTGGCGTCCTTTCATTTAATGGTAATAAGATGATTACTACTTCTGGTGGTGGTGCTCTCATCTGCCAGAATGATGAAGATGCCAACAACGTAATGTGGCATGCAACTCAGGCTCGTGATGCTTATCCATACTATCAGCATACAGAGATTGGTTACAACTACCGTATGTCAAACGTATGTGCAGGCATTGGTCGTGGTCAGATGACTGTTCTGGATGCACATATCGCTCATCACAAGCATGTTCAGGCACTTTATGAGGAATTGCTGGAGGATGTTCCTGAAGTGCATATTCACAAACAGCCGGCGGATTCCCGTTATGATGCGAACTTCTGGCTCTGTGCTGCAACTATCGATCCTGAGGTCAAGATTCAGGGGCAGGAGAACGCCTACAAGGAAGTTATCAGGATAGTTGTAGGTGGTGCAGCAGGTGTCATCAAGGCTGTTGATTCTGCTGTCACTGATTGTCAGCCGAATGATAACGTGGAGGCTCTTCGTATCTTCATGCTTAATAAGAAGGTTGAATGCCGTCCTGTATGGAAGCCAATGCATAAGCAGCCTATTTATACTGATGCAGTAGCCTATACCAATGGGGTATCAGAAGAAATCTTTAAGGTTGGTTTCTGTCTGCCAGCAGGTCCATATGTCACTGATGGCGATGTACGTTATATCGTAGATTGCATAAAGGAGGCTATTGTCAGGTGATGATAAAAAAATCAAGAAATAGCGGGAGGAATGTGTCAGTTGTGTACATTTTTTTCTGCCTCAGAAAACAGATAAAACGAGATATGACCATTAATTGCGAATGAATGGCAGGAAAGAACGATCAGAATTTTATCGCCTTCTGTGATGAGTTAAGGGCATATGTCTTGGAAAACCATCACTCCCCGAATAAGCATACCCGTTTCTTGAATAAGATAAAATTTGTCCGAATCAATCAGGACACGCTGGAAGAGTGGAAACTGAAAATGTTCCTCGACATAGCGGGGATGAGGGATATGGATGAGTATACCGGAGGGAGAAAAAAGAAGGTGCAGGATGATCAGTAAAGACGCTTTGCTCACTGGTTATTCGATTATGATATAAAAGAAGTAAAAAATACTCGATAATTTAAAACAATATGCCGTATTGACTAAATAAAATGGCGCTATGGCTGATAAAGATATTGTATATATTATAAATGAAATATTAATGAATAAAATGAAAAAGGTAGCTTTAATATCTGGAATCACTGGTCAGGATGGTTCATTTTTAGCTGAGTTTCTAATAGAAAAAGGATATGAAGTCCATGGTATACTTCGCCGTTCTTCTTCTTTCAACACCGCACGCATTGAACATCTTTACTTGGATGAGTGGGTGCGTGACATGAAGAAGGACCGTCTGGTCAATCTTCATTATGGAGATATGACGGATTCCAGTTCCTTGATCCGTATTATCCAGCAGGTACATCCAGATGAAATTTATAATCTGGCTGCTCAAAGCCATGTGAAAGTTTCTTTTGATGTACCGGAATATACAGCCGAAGCGGATGCCATTGGTACACTTCGCATGCTGGAAGCTGTCCGTATCCTTGGAATGGAGAAGAAAACAAGGATATATCAGGCTTCGACTTCCGAACTATTCGGTTTGGTCCAGGAAGTTCCACAGAAGGAAACTACTCCATTCTATCCCCGTTCCCCGTATGGAGTAGCCAAACAATACGGTTTTTGGATAACCAAGAACTATCGTGAAAGCTATGGCATGTATGCTGTAAACGGAATCCTTTTTAATCATGAAAGTGAACGTAGAGGCGAGACTTTCGTAACCCGTAAGATAACATTGGCCGCTGCCCGTATTGCGCAAGGTCTTCAAAACAAACTTTATTTGGGAAACCTGAACTCACTTCGTGACTGGGGATACGCCAAGGACTATGTAGAATGTATGTGGTTGATTCTTCAGCATGACACTCCTGAAGATTTTGTAATAGCTACGGGAGAATACCACACTGTACGTGAATTTACTACATTAGCTTTCAAAGAAGCCGGCATTGAACTTCGTTGGGACGGTGAAGGAGTGGATGAGAGAGGCATTGATGTATCGACAGGAAAAGTCTTGGTTGAAGTCGATCCTAAGTATTTCCGTCCTGCTGAAGTAGAACAGTTACTGGGTGATCCTACGAAAGCTCGTACATTACTTGGCTGGAATCCCACCAAGACTTCTTTCTCCGAACTGGTAAAAATTATGGTATCGCATGATATGAAGTTTGTGAAGAAGCTTCATATAAAAGAACTGATGAATAGAGAAGAATAAGAATGAATAAAGATACGAAAATCTATGTAGCGGGACACCATGGTTTGGTGGGTTCCGCTATTTGGAATAATTTACAGAGTCGTGGTTACACGAATCTTGTGGGACGCTCTCATAAAGAGCTGGACCTTCTTGATGGCGTAGCCGTAAAACAATTCTTTGATGAAGAACAGCCTGATGCAGTTGTCCTTGCTGCTGCGCATGTCGGTGGTATCCTTGCAAATTTGCAGTATCGTGCCGATTTTATCTATCAGAATCTCCAGATTCAGCAGAATGTGATAGGTGAGAGTTTCCGTCATAACGTAAAGAAACTACTTTTCCTGGGTAGTACCTGTATCTATCCCCGTGATGCTGCACAGCCGATGAAGGAAGACGCTTTGCTGACTTCTCCTTTGGAATATACGAACGAGCCTTATGCTATTGCCAAGATTGCTGGTTTGAAGATGTGTGAAAGCTTCAATCTTCAGTATGGTACGAATTATATTGCCGTGATGCCTACCAACCTTTATGGGCCGAATGATAATTTCCATTTGGAAAATAGTCATGTTCTTCCTGCCATGATTCGCAAGATTCATTTGGCTAAATGTCTGAATGAAGGAAATTGGAAGTCAGTTCGTAAAGATATTGACTTGCGTCCTGTGGAAGGTGTGACCGGCAGTAACTCTGATGCTGAAATATTGGATAAATTGGCAAAATTTGGTATTACTCCTGAATCGGTAACTCTTTGGGGGACCGGAACACCCATGCGTGAATTCTTATGGAGTGAAGAGATGGCTGATGCGAGCGTTCATGTACTGTTGAACGTTGATTTCAAAGATACTTATGTTACAAGCAGTAGAGACATTCGTAACTGCCATATCAATGTTGGTACAGGTAAGGAAGTTAGTATCCGTGAAGTTGCCGAAATAATTATGAAGGAAATTGGCTTTAAAGGTATCCTTCTTTGGGATAGTTCAAAGCCTGATGGTACAATGCGTAAATTAACAGATGTATCGAAGTTACACAGTTTAGGCTGGCATCATAAGGTTGAGATTGATGAAGGAATCGAGCGTCTTTATAAATGGTATTTGAAAGGTGTCTAAATTTTATAATTTATATATTATGGAAAAATTAAACGGAAGGAATGTTTTAATACTGTTGTTGATCCTGCTTCTTACAGCTTGTCAGTCTTATAAAAAGGTGCCTTACTTGCAGGATGCAGAAGTCGTTTTGTATAGTACGCAGAACGAACAGTTATATGATGCAAAGATCATGCCCAAAGACTTGTTGACTATTGTAGTGTCGTGTACCAGTCCTGAACTGGCTGCGCCTTTTAATCTGACAGTGGCTACGCAGAGTAATGCTGCTTTGAATTATACGACTACTCAGCCTGTCCTGCAGCAATATTTGGTGGATAATGAAGGTAATATCAACTTTCCGGTATTGGGTGAACTTCATGTGGGCGGATTGACAAAGAAGGCAACTGAACAGATGATTGTAGAAAAGCTGAAACCTTATATTACGGAAACTCCTATTGTAACGGTACGTATGGTAAATTATAAGATTTCCGTGATTGGTGAAGTTGCCCGTCCCGGTACGTTTACGATTTCCAATGAAAAAGTGAACATTCTGGAAGCTTTGGCTATGGCAGGTGATATGACCGTATATGGTCTGCGTGATGATGTTAAGCTGATACGGGAGAATGCCAATGGTAAGCAGGAAATTATTCCATTGGATCTGAATAAAGCGGAAACTATCCTTTCTCCTTATTACTATCTGCAGCAGAATGATATTATTTACGTAACACCGAATAAAGCGAAAGCTCGAAATTCGGATATCGGAACTAGTACGAGCTTATGGTTCTCTGCTACTTCGATCCTTGTTTCTATTGCCAGTTTGTTGTTTAACATCTTGAAATAAAAAGAAAGGGTTATGAAAGAAGAAAATCAAAACGTGAAGGAACGTGAAATAGCTGAGGATCAGATCGATTTCCGGGCGTTGCTTTTTAAATATATTATTCACTGGCCTTGGTTTGTAGGTGCAGTGTTGCTATGTTTTGTTGGTGCATGGTTTTATTTGCATTGGGCTACACCCATTTATAATATTTCCGCTACCGTTCTGATAAAAGACGAGAAGAAGGGTGGAGGTGCAGGACTTTCTTCGGAATTGGAGGATATGGGGTTAAGCGGTCTGATGACATCTTCTAAAAACATTGATAACGAGCTGGAAGTTCTACGTTCGAAAACCTTGGTAAAAGAGGTGGTTAATCAGTTGGGACTGTATATAACTTATAAAGATGAGGATGAGTTTCCTGCTAAAGGTCTATATAAGACATCTCCTATCCAAGTAAGTTTGACACCTCAAGAAGCTGAAAAACTGAATGCACCGATGATGGTGGAGATGACTTTACAGCCTGAAGGTAGTATGGATGTGAATGTGACTGTAGGTGAAAAGGGCTATCAGAAACATTTTGAAAAGCTGCCTGCTATTTTTCCGACTGATGAAGGTACATTGGCTTTCTTTCAGGTAGCTGATTCGGTAACTTTACAGGATGGAACGAAAGTTCCTCGGATAGAGAAGAACGTACGTCATATAACTGCGACAATAAGTAAGCCAATGAGAGTGGCAAAAGGCTATTGTAACAGTCTGTCTATTGCTCCTACTTCTAAAACGACTTCTGTTGCTGTGATTTCATTGAAGAACTCCAGTTTGCAGCGTGGACAGGACTTTATCAACCAGTTGCTTGAAATGTATAATCGCAATACGAACAATGATAAAAACGAGATCGCTCAGAAGACGGCAGAATTTATCGATGAACGTATTGGCATTATCTCAAAAGAACTGGGTAGTACGGAAGCTAATCTAGAGACTTTCAAGCGTGATGCAGGTATCACGGATTTGACAAGTGAAGCTCAGATCGCTTTGGCCGGTAATGCTGAGTATGAAAAGAAGAGTGTGGAGAATCGTACTCAAATCAGCTTGGTAAATGACTTGCGTAAGTATCTGAGAGGTAATGAATACGAAGTATTACCGAGTAATGTGGGTTTGCAGGATGCCGCCTTGATCGGTGCGATTGAACGTTACAACGAGATGTTGATGGAACGTAAACGCCTGTTACGTACATCAACAGAGAATAACCCAACGATTGTGAATCTAGATACAAGTATCCGTGCCATGAAAGCCAATGTACAGGCTACTCTTGAAGGAACCTTGCAGGGGTTGATGATTACTAAAGAGAGCCTTGACCGTGAGGCAAGTCGTTATTCCCGTCGTATCAGCAACGCTCCGGGACAGGAACGTGCTTATGTAAGTATTGCCCGTCAGCAGGAGATCAAGGCCGGATTGTATCTGATGCTGTTACAGAAACGTGAAGAGAATGCGATTGCTCTTGCTGCTACAGCCAATAATGCAAAAATTATCGATGAAGCAATAGCTGACGATACTCCGGTATCTCCTAAAGGCAAAATGATTTATCTGATTGCATTGGTGTTGGGTATTGGAATTCCCGTCGGTATCATCTATTTGATTGAACTGACGAAATTCAAGATCGAAGGTCGTGCCGATGTAGAGAAACTAACGAGTGTTCCTGTTGTCGGTGATATTCCATTAACTGATGAGAAGAATGATAAGAATGGTTCTATCGCCGTCTTCGAGAACAAGAATAATCTGATGAGTGAAACCTTCCGTAATATTCGAACCAATCTTCAGTTTATGCTCGATAATGATCAGAAGGTTATCCTTGTGACCTCGACTGTCAGTGGCGAAGGTAAATCATTTGTTTCGTCGAACCTGGCAATCAGTCTTTCTCTTTTGGGAAAGAAAGTAGTGATTGTCGGGCTCGATATTCGTAAGCCAGGACTGAATAAAGTATTCCAGCTCTCTAATAAGGAGAGAGGTATTACTCAGTATCTTTCCAATCCTGAAACGGATCTAATGGAACTTGTTCAACCTTCTGATGTGAATAAGAATCTGTTTATTCTTCCGGGTGGTACTGTTCCTCCTAATCCAACAGAACTGTTAGCCCGTAACGGTCTGGACAGAGCGATAGAAACCTTGAAGAAGAACTTCGATTATGTCATCCTTGATACTGCTCCTATCGGCATGGTGACGGATACCTTATTAATAGGTCGTGTAGCAGACTTGTCAGTTTACGTATGCCGTGCTGACTACACTCATAAGGCGGAATATACATTGATTAATGAACTGTCTTTTGAGAAGAAGCTACCTAATCTTTGTACCGTCATCAACGGCGTAGACCTGAAGAAGCGAAAATACGGTTATTACTACGGCTACGGTAAGTATGGCAAGCATTACGGCTATGGCAAACGTTATGGCTACGGCTATGGATATGGCCAAGATACAAAAAGATAAATATCTGAATATCTATGAATTATAACTTTTCTCAGAAAAAGAGCCCCGCAAGGGGCTTTTCTTTTTGTTATCTGAAATAAAAGCCTCACCTTTGCATTGTTGATCAACAAAACGTGAATAAAATAACTTGAATTTGAATCTTTAAAAAAACGTATTATGAGTGTAATTTACAAGGTTGTTACGCGACCATCTGACCCGCGTGTTCCCAATTCTCCCAAGAAATATTATCCGCATCTGATCACTTTAGGTCAGTCTGTCAATCTGAAATATATTGCGCAGAAAATGCAGGGCTATTCTTCTTTATCCATCGGTGATATCAAGAGTGTGATTCAGAATTTTGTGGAGAAAATGAAAGAGCAACTTCTGGAAGGTAAGTCTGTGAATATCGAAGGCTTGGGTGTATTTATGCTGACTGCCTGCTCGAAAGGGGCGGATGCGGCGAAAGACGTCAATGCTAAAAGTGTGGATAGCGTGCGCATCTTCTTTCAGGCGAATAAGGAACTGCGTATCACGAAGACGGCTACCCGTGCAGATGAAAAACTGGATTTGATCAGTTTGGATGAATATCTGAAGAAGTTGAATGCCTCTGTGACTCCGAATGATCCGGATGATGGTGAAAATGGCGGTGGTGGAAATGAAGGAGGAGGAGACGAGGAAGCCCCGGATCCGACTGTATAATCTGAAAAGCTTAAAAAAGAAAGGAGGAAAAATCTATGAAGAAAACTTGGAGTGTAGTTTTGAAAGTAATCATTGCTGTAGCCGGTGCGATTGCCGGAGTACTGGGAGTACAGGCTGCATCATTGTAAGCAGCATTCAGTAAATAAAGTAATTGGTTAGATAAGACAGGCAGGCGGGAAGAACTTTCCCGCCTGCTTTGTTGTATGCTAAAATATCAAATAGTTGGCGTTACTTTTTCGTGTGCGATAACGAAAACACAAAAAATAACATTTTATTATGTAGAAAAAAATGAGGGAATGCTTCGTAGTTCACAAATAATGATTAAATTTGCCGCGATTTGTAATGTTGAGTTTGCAAAATGACGAATAATACTATAAAGCATCTAGGTATTGTGGAAAACATACAGGGTTCTCATCTGTCGGTGAGAATCGTTCAGACGTCGGCTTGTGCGGCTTGTAGCGCAAAAGGACACTGTTCTTCGGCGGATAGTAAAGACAAAATCATAGATATAACGGATGTTACAGCTGCTTCCTATCAGGTAGGAGAGCGGGTGATGGTGATCGGCGAAACGTCGATGGGCATGATGGCTGTAACCCTTGCATTCATAATTCCTTTTGTACTTCTGATTGTTTCCCTGTTCGCATGGATGGCGTTGATAGGGAATGAACTGTATGCGGCTCTTCTTTCTCTGGCAGTTCTTATTCCTTATTATTTCGTATTGTGGCTCAATAAAACGCGAATGAAACAACATTTTTCATTTACTATAAAACCAATAAATAACTAAAACATTATGAATTTGATTCTGATTGCAGTGATTTCATTGGGAGCTATAGCGCTCGTGCTGGCCGCTATTCTTTATGTAGCTTCCAAGAAATTTGCCGTGTATGAAGACCCGCGGATTGCCCAGGTAGGGGAAGTGTTGCCCCAGGCAAACTGTGGTGGATGTGGCTATCCTGGTTGTAGCGGATTTGCCGATGCTTGCGTCAAAGCCGGTTCGCTGGATGGTAAATTCTGCCCTGTAGGCGGTCAGCCTGTCATGGCACAAATTGCTGATATTCTCGGACTGGCAGCTACTGAAGCTGAACCGATGGTAGCAGTAGTAAGATGTAACGGAAGCTGTGCCAACCGTCCGCGTATTAATCAATACGACGGTGCGAAGAGTTGCGCTATTGCCGCTTCATTGTATGGTGGAGAAACAGGTTGTAGCTACGGATGCCTCGGATGTGGCGACTGTGTGGCTGCCTGCCAGTTCGATGCTATCCACATGAATCCTGAAACGGGACTTCCGGAAGTGGATGAAGCCAAATGTACAGCTTGTGGCGCTTGTGTAAAGGCTTGTCCGAAGGCGATCATCGAGATTCGTCCGCAAGGCAAGAAATCACGCCGTGTGTACATCTCTTGTGTGAACAAAGACAAGGGAGCCGTAGCACGTAAGGCTTGTACAGTGAGCTGTATCGGCTGTGGTAAGTGTGTCAAGACTTGTCCGTTCGAAGCCATTACGCTGGAGAACAACCTGGCTTACATCGATCCGAACAAGTGTAAATCATGCCGTAAGTGCGTGGAAGTTTGTCCGCAGAACACAATTATCGAGCTGAACTTCCCTCCACGTAAACCGAAGGCGGAAGAAGCACCAAAAACAGTTGCTGCAGAAGCTCCGAAGGTAACAGAATAATAACAGAATAAAATACAGAATTGTATGTTAAAGACATTTTCAATTGGTGGAGTTCATCCACACGAAAATAAATTGTCGGCACATCAACCTATCATCACAGCGGAAGTTCCTGCAAAGGCAGTTATTCTGTTGGGGCAGCACATTGGCGCACCTGCCAAACCGATAGTAGCAAAAGGTGATATGGTGAAGGTAGGCACGAAGATTGCCGAACCTGCCGGCTTCGTTTCGGCAGCAATTCACTCTTCTGTCAGTGGAAAAGTGGCGAAGATTGATACAGTAGTCGATGCGAGCGGTTATGCAAAACCTGCTATCTTTATTGATGTAGAAGGCGACGAATGGGAAGAAACCATTGACCGTAGCAAGACACTGGTCAAAGAATGTGAGCTTTCGTCCGAAGAAATCGTGAAGAAGATTGCCGATGCCGGTATCGTAGGTTTGGGTGGTGCTTGTTTCCCTACACAGGTGAAACTTTGTCCGCCTCCTTCGTTCAAGGCAGAATGTGTGATTATCAATGCGGTGGAATGTGAACCGTATCTGACTGCCGACCATCAGCTGATGCTGGAACACGCGGAAGAAGTCATGGTAGGTGTCTCCATTCTGATGAAAGCCGTGAAGGTAAATAAGGCATTTATCGGAATTGAGAATAACAAGCCGGATGCTATTGAACTGATGACGAAAGTTGCTTCCAGTTATGCAGGCATCGAAGTTGTTCCTTTGAAAGTGAAATATCCTCAGGGTGGTGAGAAACAGTTGATTGATGCGATTACCAAACGCCAGGTGGCAAGTGGTGCGCTGCCTATCTCTACTGGGGCAGTTGTGCAGAATGTGGGTACGGCATTTGCTGTTTATGAAGCTGTTCAGAAAAATAAACCGTTGTTTGAGCGTGTGATTACCGTAACTGGTAAGTCTGTGGCCAAACCTTCCAACTTCCTGGCTCGTATCGGTACACCAATGAAACAGCTGATTGATGCTTGTGGCGGTCTGCCGGAGGATACGGGAAAAGTGATCGGTGGCGGTCCGATGATGGGTAAGGCTCTGGTGAATATCGAAGTTCCTACCGCAAAAGGCAGCTCCGGCATCCTGATCATGAATCAGAAGGAAGCCAAGCGTGGTGAAGCACAAACCTGTATCCGTTGTGCAAAGTGTGTGAGCGCTTGTCCGATGGGACTGGAGCCGTACTTGCTCGGAGCTTTGTCCGAAAACGGAGATTTTGAAACAATGGAAAAAGAAAGAATCATGGATTGTATCGAGTGCGGTTCCTGTCAGTTCACTTGTCCTGCCAACCGTCCGCTGCTTGATTACTGCCGCTTGGGTAAGGGTAAAGTAGGAGCTATGATTCGTGCACGTCAAGCTAAAAAATAACGAAGTATGGAAAATAAATTAATCGTATCACTATCACCCCACGTGCATGGCGGAGACAGCGTACAGAAAAATATGTATGGCGTGCTGATCGCACTGATTCCGGCTTTTCTGGTGTCGCTTTATTTCTTCGGCCTGGGGGCTCTGATTGTCACGGCTACTTCGGTAGCAGCCTGTTTATTCTTCGAATGGGCGATCGTTAAATTCTTAATGAAGAAACCTGCTACAACCATTTGTGACGGTTCTGCTGTCATTACAGGTGTGTTGCTGGCATTCAATCTACCTTCCAATCTGCCTATCTGGATTATCATTCTGGGTGCACTGTTCGCAATCGGTGTAGGCAAGATGTCTTTCGGTGGTCTGGGCTGCAACCCATTCAACCCGGCATTGGCGGGACGTGTATTCCTGTTGCTTTCTTTCCCGGTGCAGATGACAACATGGCCGGTAGTAGGTCAGCTGACATCTTATATGGACGCTACCACCGGTGCTACTCCGCTGGCATTGATGAAACAGGCTATTCACGGCGATGCAAGTGCTTTGAGCCAGATACCTGATGCGCTGACTCTGTTTATCGGACAGAACGGCGGATGTATCGGTGAAGTAAGTGCGCTGGCACTGTTGCTCGGACTGGTATACATGCTCTGGAAAAAGATCATCACCTGGCATATTCCGGTTTCTATCATTGTGACTGTATTTGTATTTGCAGGCATTATGCATATGGTGGATCCCGAAAAGTATGTTTCTCCGGTATTGCAACTACTCTCCGGAGGTCTGATGCTGGGAGCTGTCTTTATGGCAACCGACTATGTGACTTCTCCGATGAGCAAGAAAGGTATGCTGATTTACGGTGTTTGTATCGGTCTGCTGACGGTGGTTATCCGTCTGTTCGGTGCATATCCCGAAGGTATGTCATTCGCCATCCTGATTATGAATGCGTTCACTCCGCTGATTAACACCTATTGTAAACCTAAACGCTTTGGGGAGGTAGCGAAGAAGAAATGAAAAAGTTACAATCATCTTTAAAGAATATGTTGCTGGTACTTACGGGCGTTACAGCTGTTTCCGTAGCGTTGCTGGCTTATGTGAACGAACTGACGAAAGGCCCTATTGCCGAAGCGAATGCAAAGACGCTGAACGAGGCCTTGAAAAAGGTGCTTCCTGAATATACCAATAATCCGGTAGCCGAAAGCGATACTGTTTTCAGCGAGAAAGACGGAAAGAAAATCGTGGATTTCATTATCTATCCGGCCAAGAATGGCGAAAAGTGGGTAGGTTCTGCCGTTGAAGCCAAGTCAATGGGATTTGGCGGTGAACTGAAAGTGCTGGTGGGCTTTGATGCTGAAGGCAAGATTTATAACTACTCTTTATTGGCGCACGCTGAAACTCCGGGATTGGGTTCGAAAGCGGACAAATGGTTTGGAGCTTATGATCCTGCAAAGAACGAAAAACCGGTATCTCACGAAGAAAGTGCAAAGTCTATTTTGGGCATGAATCCGGGAGAGACTCCATTGGCTGTGACCAAAGACATGAATGGACAGGTAGATGCTATCACGGCTTCTACTATCACTTCACGTGCTTTCCTGAATGCGGTGAATGCTGCTTATCAGGCATATAAAGGCGGTGAGGTGGATACGAATTCCGGAGCTTCCCAGAAAAATGAACCGGCTGTTGCGCCGGAAGGTGAAGCAGCTGCTAATGACACTAATAACTAAGAAAGGAGGAGACAGTTATGAATAATTTTAAAGTAATGATGAACGGGATTATCAAAGAGAATCCTATTTTTGTGCTCCTGCTCGGTATGTGTCCTACACTGGGTACGACATCATCGGCAATCAACGGTATGGGTATGGGACTGGCCACTATGTTCGTCCTGATTTGCTCGAACGTGGTAATTTCATCTATCAAGAATCTGATTCCGGATATGGTACGCATCCCTTCATTTATCGTGGTGATCGCGTCATTCGTGACACTGTTGCAGATGATAATGCAAGCATACGTGCCCGATCTGTATGCTACCCTCGGTCTTTTCATTCCGCTGATCGTAGTAAATTGTATCGTATTGGGACGTGCGGAAGCTTTCGCAGCGAAGAACAATCCGCTGGCTTCTATGTTTGATGGTATCGGTATGGGATTTGGTTTTACCATTGCCCTGACTCTGTTGGGTGCCGTACGTGAATTCCTCGGAACAGGTAAGATATTCAATCTGACCATTCTGCCGGAAGAATACGGAATGCTGATCTTTGTTCTGGCTCCGGGTGCCTTTATCGCTTTAGGTTATCTGATTGCCATTATTAATAGTCTGAAGAAAGCCTAACTCTATTAAATAAGAAAAGAATATGGAATATATATTGATATTTATCTCGGCAATCTTTGTAAACAACATTGTGTTGTCGCAGTTCCTGGGAATCTGTCCGTTCCTGGGTGTTTCCAAGAAGGTGGAAACAGCGATGGGTATGAGTGCGGCAGTTGCTTTCGTGCTGACTATCGCTACCATCGTCACATTCCTGATTCAGAAGTTTGTGTTGGACGCTTTCGGATTGGGGTACTTACAGACAATCACTTTTATTCTGGTTATTGCCGGACTGGTGCAGATGGTAGAAATTATTCTGAAGAAAGTTTCTCCTTCTTTGTATCAGGCACTGGGGGTGTTCCTGCCGTTGATTACAACGAACTGCTGTATTCTCGGTGTGGCAATCCTGGTAATCCAGAAAGACTTTGATCTGCTGACAGGTGTTGTATACGCATTCTCTACTGCTCTTGGCTTTGGTCTGGCACTGGTATTGTTTGCCGGATTGCGTGAGCAGATGACCCTGGTGAAGATTCCGAAAGGAATGCAGGGGACTCCGATTGCTTTGATTACCGCAGGTTTGCTGGCAATGGCATTCATGGGCTTCTCTGGCGTCGTGTAAAAGACTAAGTTGATAATTAGATAAAGAGGCTGGAAACTCTGTCGTATGGCAACATACAGGCAGTTTGTTTCCGGCCTTTTTCTTTATATCTGTTCATACCGAATATGTTTTTTATCATACCAAAACGCCCTCAAATCGTCCCGTAAGTATCTTCCTGTGAATAAAATTGCGATAGTTTATTGCATTTCCATTTTATTTCCATACATTTGTACCTCAAACAAACTGAAAACCGAAAAACTAACCATATTTTAAAATTATATGAAAGAAAGAATTTTAGTAACGGGAGGAACAGGCTATATTGGGTCTCATACCGTTGTAGAACTACAAAACAGTGGATACGAAGTAATCATTATCGATAATTTATCAAATTCGAGTGCTGACGTTGTTGACAATATAGAGAAAGTATCCGGTATCCGCCCAGCTTTTGAGAAACTGGATTGTCTTGATTTTGCTGGCCTTGATGCCGTATTTGCCAAATATAAAGGAATTAAAGCGATTATTCATTTCGCAGCAAGCAAAGCAGTAGGAGAGTCGGTAGAGAAGCCGTTGCTTTATTATCGTAACAACCTGGTTTCTTTAATCAACCTTCTGGAGTTAATGCCTAAACATGGAGTAGAAGGCATAGTGTTCTCTTCTTCCTGTACAGTATATGGTCAACCGGATGAGTTGCCTGTAACGGAAAAGGCTCCGATCAAGAAAGCGGAATCTCCTTATGGAAATACAAAACAGATTAATGAAGAAATTATCCGTGATACAATAGCTTCCGGTGCCCCGATCAATGCTATTTTGTTACGTTATTTCAATCCGATTGGCGCACATCCTACAGCATTGCTGGGTGAACTTCCGAACGGTGTTCCTCAAAACCTGATTCCTTATCTGACTCAGACAGCGATGGGTATCCGTGAAAAACTAAGTGTATTCGGTGACGATTATGATACTCCTGACGGTTCTTGTATCCGTGACTTTATCAACGTTGTTGACTTGGCAAAAGCACACGTGATTGCAATCCGCCGTATTTTGGAGCAAAAACAGAAAGAAAAAGTAGAAGTATTCAATATCGGTACAGGACGCGGCGTTTCAGTATTGGAACTGATTAATGGCTTTGAAAAAGCTACCGGCGTTAAATTGAATTATCAGATTGTAGGCCGTCGCGCAGGTGATATTGAAAAGGTATGGGCTAATCCCGATTATGCCAACCAGGAACTGGGTTGGAAAGCGGTAGAAACATTAGAAGATACTTTACGCTCTGCATGGAATTGGCAGCTGAAACTCCGTGAAAGAGGCATTCAGTAAAAAGATATTTGTTTTAATTAACATAAAAGTTTAAACAAATCGTTCATGCGATTTGTTTATTAGATGCTAATCAGCTTGATCTGTTTGTGAGTATGTGAATATGAGTAAATGGTACTTATGCCTCTCCGGCATAGACAGGTATGATTGCATAGTAGTTTTGTCGTGTTTTATTTTGTGTTTGTGTTGTGACGGTACTACGACGGGAGTCGTGGTACCGTTTTTTGTTACTCTTTTACAGCCTGCCTTTAAAACAGAATACGTTAGTTCCCCAATCGGTTTCAGGTAAAGTTCCTTCCGGCTCGAACAATCCGTATACGGAAGAACCGGAACCGCTCATAGAGGCATAAACAGCACCTTGCCTGTATAGTTCGGCTTTAATTTCTCCGATCACCGGATGCTGGGGGAATACGCTGTCTTCAAAATCATTGATTAATATCTCTTTCCATTCATTTACCGGGCGTTTGATCGCTTCTTTGATCGAGTATTCGGGATGATGAGGGTGAATATTGGCGAAAGCTTCCCGCGTTGATACGAATACATCCGGTTTGATGATCAGAATCTGATATCCTTTTAAGGATAGTGGAATGGGGGAGAATATGTTACCGATTCCTTCGGCAAAGGTCGGGGTGTTTCTGATAAAGAAAGCGCAGTCTGCTCCCAAAGTTGCGGCATATATTTCCAGGTGATCTTCGGATAAATTCAGCTGAAAGTGTTCGTTGAGTAATTTCAGCATGAACGCTGCGTCTGATGAGCCTCCTCCCAGTCCGGCACCGGAAGGAATGTGTTTGTACAGATGGATCTCGATAGGAGAGAGGTGAAACTCTTTATCTAATAGCAGATATGCTTTCACCACTAAATTGTCTTTCGGATTACCTGATATCTCCATTCCGTACTGATGCAGGGAGAACTTTTTGTCCGCTTCGGGGCTGGTTCGGATTTCCAGCGCATCTTCGAGAGCGACGGGGTAGAATACGGTTTCGAGGTTGTGATATCCGTCCGGACGCTTCTCAGTAATAGAGAGTCCCAGGTTTATTTTTGCGTTTGGGAAAGTGATCATATTCGTTCTGAATTATTATTTTTGAATTTTAAATTATGGGTTACGAATTTATGCTATTGGTGACAAAGTTACTAAAATCTTCATTTTTCCTTATCTTTTCTTCATTATTATATTCTATCTTTGTCATCCCTTTCGGATTTTACTATGTATAAAAGCCGGGGATCATAAATTGTAAATCATAAAATTGTATATAAGCAGATGGCTGAACAAAGAAGAAATTCCCGTAACACAAAATCAACTAAAGTACAACCGGTCAATGATTATGGTCGTATCCAACCTCAGGCACCGGAGCTGGAAGAGGCGGTGTTGGGTGCTTTAATGATTGAGAAGGATGCTTATTCGCTGGTGAGTGAGATTCTTCGCCCGGAGTCATTTTATGAGCATCGTCATCAGTTGATTTATGCTGCCATTACTGATCTTGCCGTTAATCAGAAGCCGGTGGACATTCTGACGGTCAAAGAGCAGTTGAGCAAAAGAGGTGAGTTGGAAGAGGTCGGTGGACCGTTCTATATTACTCAGTTGAGCAGTAAGGTTGCTTCTTCCGCACATATCGAATATCACGCCCGTATTATTGCACAAAAATCGTTGGCGCGCGAATTGATAACGTTTACCAGTAATATTCAAAGCAAGGCTTTTGATGAGACACTGGATGTGGACGACTTGATGCAGGAGGCGGAAGGCAAGCTGTTTGAGATTTCCCAGCAGAATATGAAGAAAGACTATACGCAGATTAATCCGGTAATTGACGAAGCGTATAAGCTGATTCAGAAAGCGGCTGCACGAACGGACGGTCTGAGTGGTCTTGAAAGTGGATTTACGAAACTGGACAAGATGACCTCCGGTTGGCAGAACTCCGACCTTATTATAATCGCTGCCCGTCCTGCCATGGGTAAGACAGCTTTCGTACTTTCTATGGCTAAGAATATTGCTGTTGATTATCGGAATCCGGTAGCGTTGTTCTCTCTTGAAATGAGTAACGTCCAGTTGGTCAACCGTCTTATCACCAATGTTTGTGAGATTCCGAGTGAGAAGATCAAAAGTGGACAATTGGCAAGCTATGAGTGGCAACAGTTGGACTACAAACTGAAAGACCTGCTGGATGCTCCGCTTTATGTGGACGATACTCCGTCTTTGTCTGTGTTTGAACTCCGGACCAAAGCACGTCGTCTGGTGCGTGAACATGGGGTGAGAATCATTATTATTGACTACCTTCAGTTGATGAATGCGAGTGGTATGGCATTCGGTAGCCGTCAGGAAGAGGTTAGTACGATATCCCGTTCGTTGAAAGGATTGGCAAAGGAGTTGAACATTCCCATTATAGCCTTGTCGCAGTTGAATCGTGGTGTGGAGAGTCGTGAAGGTATTGACGGTAAACGCCCTCAGTTGAGTGACCTTCGTGAATCCGGAGCCATCGAGCAGGATGCCGATATGGTGTGTTTTATTCACCGTCCGGAATATTATAAGATTTATCAGGATGATCGTGGTAACGACCTGCGCGGTATGGCGGAAATTGTGATAGCCAAGCATCGTAATGGTGCGGTAGGTGAAGTCTTGCTCCGATTCAAAGGTGAGTTTACACGATTCTCTAATCCGGAAGATGATATGGTTATACCGATGCCGGGTGAACCTGCAGGTGCCATGCTGGGGTCTAAACTGAATGCCGGTGCTATGCCTCCGCCTCCGCCGGAACCGGACTTTGTTCCGCAGGGAAATAATCCGTTCGGTGCAACGGAAGGGCCGTTACCTTTCTAAAAAAACGTTCGTTTGGGTTGAATAGAATGACCGCTTAGTCAGATGAAAATAACCGCTCGATTTACTCCAATCGAGCGGTCGATTATTTTTTATAGAGTATAGCCAAGTTGTATTCTGATAGGGATAGGTGGCAAAAATGACAAAGAATACCCCTTTGTTTTTTGCCACTTTGTCACCAACCATGAATTTATTGGGGAATAATACAGTCAGGTCCTTGTTAGTTTAGCTTCTCTTGACATTTTTCTCTCAAATCGTTCTATGTCAACCGAAAAATCTTATTAACTTTGCGAAACTTTTTGAGAAACAATAAAAATTTAATTATATGAATATCTCTTATAACTGGCTGAAAGAGTATGTCAACTTTGATTTGACCCCCGATGAAACGGCTGCTGCGCTGACCTCAATCGGCTTGGAAACAGGTGGTGTAGAAGAAGTGCAAACCATTAAGGGTGGTTTGGAAGGACTCGTAATCGGTGAAGTGCTGACTTGCGAAGAACATCCGAATTCCGACCATTTGCATATCACTACCGTCAATCTGGGAGACGGCGAACCTGTACAGATTGTATGCGGTGCTCCGAATGTAGCTGCCGGACAGAAAGTAGTGGTTGCCACTTTGGGTACCAAACTTTATGACGGTGATGAATGCTTTACTATCAAGAAGTCAAAAATCCGTGGTGTAGAATCTACAGGGATGATTTGTGCAGAAGACGAAATCGGTATTGGTACTGATCATGCAGGAATCATCGTGTTGCCGGCTGAAGCTGTTCCGGGTACTCTCGCCAAAGACTATTATAATATCAAGAGTGACTACGTACTCGAAGTAGATATTACTCCTAACCGTGCAGACGCTTGCTCACACTATGGTGTGGCCCGCGACTTGTATGCTTACCTGATTCAGAATGGCAAGCAGGCTACTTTGCAACGTCCATCTGTAGATGGATTTAAGGTGGAAAATCATGATTTGGATATCGAAGTAGTGGTTGAAAACAGCGAAGCCTGTCCTCACTATGCCGGCGTTACGGTGAAAGGCGTTACTGTGAAGGAAAGCCCCGAATGGTTGCAGAATAAATTGCGCTTGATCGGTGTACGTCCTATTAATAATGTAGTGGATATTACTAATTATATCGTTCATGCTTTCGGTCAGCCATTGCATTGTTTCGATGCCGGAAAGATAAAAGGCAATGAAGTAATTGTCAAGACATTGCCGGAAGGCACTCCATTCGTCACATTGGATGAAGTGGAACGCAAGTTGAACGAACGCGATCTGATGATCTGCAACAAAGAAGAAGCGATGTGTATTGCCGGTGTATTCGGCGGACTGGATTCCGGTTCTACGGAAGCTACGACAGATGTATTTATCGAAAGCGCTTATTTCCATCCTACATGGGTGCGTAAGACTGCCCGTCGTCACGGTCTGAATACGGATGCTTCTTTCCGTTTCGAACGTGGCATCGATCCGAACGGAGTAATCTATTGTCTGAAACTGGCTGCTCTGATGGTGAAAGAACTGGCCGGTGGCACTATCTCATCCGAAATTAAGGATGTTTGCGTTGCAGCTCCACAAGACTTTATGGTAGAACTTTCTTATGAGAAAGTAAATTCGCTGATTGGTAAAGTGATTCCCGTGGAAACGATCAAGAGCATTGTTACCAGCCTGGAAATGAAAATCATGAATGAGACAGTTGACGGACTGACATTAGCCGTTCCTCCTTATCGTGTAGACGTACAGCGTGATTGCGATGTGATCGAAGATATTCTACGTATCTACGGATATAATAATGTAGAAATCCCGACTACGCTGAACTCCAGTCTGACAACCAAGGGTGAGCATGATAAATCAAACAAATTACAGAATCTGGTTGCAGAACAGTTGGTTGGCTGTGGCTTCAATGAAATACTGAATAATTCTCTGACTCGTGCCGCTTACTACGACGGTCTGGAGAACTATCCATCCAACCATCTGGTGATGCTGCTGAATCCACTGAGTGCCGATCTGAACTGTATGCGTCAGACATTGCTGTTCGGTGGACTGGAAAGCATCGCTCACAATGCAAACCGCAAGAATGCCGATTTGAAATTCTTCGAATTCGGTAATTGCTATTACTTCGATGCGGACAAGAAGAATCCAGAAAAAGTACTGGCTACCTATTCGGAAGACTATCACTTGGGTTTGTGGGTGACTGGAAAGAAAGTAGCCAACTCATGGGCACACCCGGATGAAAACAGTTCGGTATACGAATTGAAGGCTTATGTAGAGAATATATTGAAGCGCCTGGGACTGGATTTGCACAACCTGGTAGTTGGCAATCTGACTGACGATATTTTCGCTACCGCACTTTCTGTTCATACCAAGGGGGGGAAGCGTCTTGCCTCTTTCGGTGTTGTGACGAAGAAACTGCTGAAAGCATTCGATATAGATAATGAGGTGTATTATGCCGACTTGAACTGGAAAGAACTGATGAAGGCTATCCGTTCAGTGAAGATCAGCTACAAGGAAATTTCCAAATTCCCTGCTGTGAAGCGTGACTTGGCATTGTTGCTCGACAAGAACGTACAGTTTGCCGAAATCGAAAAAATCGCTTACGATACAGAAAAGAAACTGCTGAAAGAAGTGGAACTCTTCGATGTATACGAAGGTAAGAACATCGAAGCAGGTAAGAAATCGTATGCGGTCAGCTTCCTGCTTCAGGATGAAACTCAGACGCTGAACGATAAGATGATCGATAAGATCATGTCTAAACTGGTGAAGAATCTGGAAGATAAGCTGAATGCAAAATTGAGATAAATTTAAAATTCACAATTCAAAATTAATACAAACCAATGGGAAGAGCATTTGAATATAGAAAAGCCGCAAAGCTGAAAAGATGGGGCCACATGGCTAAAACATTTACAAGACTGGGTAAACAGATCGCTATTGCCGTGAAGGCGGGTGGTCCGGAACCGGAAAATAACCCGACACTGCGTTCGGTCATCGCTACTTGTAAGCGTGAGAATATGCCGAAGGACAATATCGAACGTGCGATTAAGAATGCAATGGGTAAGGACCAGAGCGACTACAAGAGCATGACTTACGAAGGATACGGTCCTCACGGAATTGCTGTCTTTGTAGATACGCTGACTGATAATACGACTCGTACGGTAGCCGATGTACGCTCTGTATTCAATAAATTTGGTGGTAACCTCGGAACAATGGGATCATTGGCTTTCCTTTTCGACCATAAATGTATGTTCACTTTCAAGATAAAGGACGGCATGGATATGGAAGAACTGATCCTTGATCTGATTGATTACGACGTAGAAGATGAGTACGAACAGGATGACGAAGAAGGAACAATCACTATCTACGGTGATCCTAAGAGCTATGCCGCTATTCAGAAACATCTTGAAGAGTGTGGCTTCGAGGATGTCGGCGGTGATTTTACTTATATCCCGAACGATCTGAAAGAGGTAACTCCGGAACAACGCGAAACTTTGGATAAGATGATAGAACGTCTTGAAGAATTTGATGACGTGCAGACTGTTTATACAAACATGAAGCCGGAAGAAGGCGGAAACGAGGAGTAAGCGGATTATGGAATATGTTTATAGAACCCAGGGTACTTGCAGCACAAACATCGAACTGAATGTAGAAGATGGAGTTGTGAAGGAAGTTGCCTTTTGGGGAGGATGTAACGGAAATCTTCAAGGACTTTCACGTCTGGTAAAGGGAATGAAGGTAGAAGAGGTTATCAAGAAACTTGAAGGAGTACGTTGCAGTGGCAGACCGACGTCCTGTCCCGATCAGTTGTGCCATGCACTGCATGAAATGGGATATTAACGGAAGTCTCCCTTTATAAAATATACACTGGCCTCCGGCAATTCATTTTGCCGGAGGTTTTTTATTGTGCCGTACCTTTCCCTATTTGTCGGTATTTTGAACCAAAATCGACCTTCGGTCGTTATTTATAAGTATATTTGTGCTGAATAAACTATTATGCAATGATGAAGAATATTTTTCAAGACTTAAAACGGAAAGATCATAAACGTTATCTGGGCGGACTGGATGTTTTTAAATATATTGGTCCCGGACTTTTGGTAACTGTCGGATTTATTGATCCGGGCAACTGGGCATCAAATTTTGCCGCAGGTTCCGAGTTCGGCTATTCACTTCTTTGGGTGGTCACCTTATCCACTATCATGTTGATTGTCCTCCAGCATAATGTTGCTCACTTGGGGATTGTTACGGGGCTTTGCCTTTCGGAAGCCGCTACGAAATATACTCCTAAATGGGTATCCCGTCCTATTTTGGGTACGGCGGTATTGGCGTCTATTTCTACTTCATTGGCTGAGATTCTGGGAGGAGCCATCGCATTGGAGATGCTGTTTGATATGCCTATTATGTGGGGGGCGGTGCTGACCACACTTTTTGTCTCCATCATGCTCTTTACCAACTCCTATAAAAAGATAGAACGTTCCATTATTGCTTTTGTCTCGGTGATCGGTCTTTCATTTATTTATGAATTGTTTCTGGTAGAAATAGACTGGCCGGCTGCGACGATGGGTTGGGTGACGCCTGCTTTCCCGAAGGGTAGTATGCTGATTATTATGAGTGTGCTGGGAGCGGTTGTGATGCCTCATAATCTGTTTCTGCATTCGGAAGTAATACAGAGTCACGAGTATAATAAGAAAGACGATGCGTCTATCAAGAAAGTATTGAAATACGAGTTGTTCGATACGCTTTTCTCGATGATCGTTGGCTGGGCAATTAACAGTGCTATGATTCTGCTGGCTGCTGCTACTTTCTTTAAAAGCGGCATTCAGGTGGAAGAATTGCAACAAGCCAAATCACTGCTTGAACCTTTGTTGGGAAGTAATGCGGCAATCGTATTCGCATTGGCTCTGTTGATGGCAGGTATTTCGTCCACTATAACAAGCGGAATGGCGGCAGGTTCTATCTTTGCAGGTATCTTTGGAGAGTCATATCATATTAAAGACAGTCACTCGCAGGTAGGAGTAATCCTTTCGTTGGGAATTGCGCTGTTGCTGATTTTCTTTATTGGCGATCCATTCAAGGGATTACTGATTTCGCAGATGATATTGAGTATTCAGTTGCCTTTCACGGTATTCCTGCAAGTAGGGTTGACTTCATCCCGAAAGGTAATGGGGAATTATGTCAATAGCCGTTGGAGTACTTTTGTATTATATGCTATTGCAGTCATTGTTTCGGCATTGAATATAATGCTGCTGTTTTCATAAAACGAACATAAATCTATAAACTATAAAATGATGAAGATTATTACTTATAATGTGAACGGGCTTCGTGCTGCCGTTTCTAAAGGTTTGCCGGAATGGCTGGTGCAGGAGAATCCGGATATTCTTTGTCTGCAAGAGACAAAACTACAGCCGGACCAATATCCGGCAGAAGTATTTGAAGCTTTGGGTTACAAGGCTTATCTCTATTCTGCACAAAAGAAGGGATACAGCGGTGTGGCGATCCTTACTAAGCAGGAACCCGATCATGTGGAATATGGTATGGGGATAGAAGCTTATGACAATGAAGGGCGTTTTATCCGTGCGGATTTTGGCGACTTGTCCGTAGTCAGTGTTTATCATCCTTCGGGAACGAGCGGAGACGAACGGCAGGCATTTAAAATGGTGTGGCTGGAAGACTTTCAGAAATATGTGACAGAGCTGCGCAAGACTCGTCCGAACCTTATCCTTTGCGGTGACTATAATATCTGTCATGAGCCGATTGATATTCATGATCCTGTCCGGAATGCCACGAACAGCGGCTTCCTGCCCGAAGAACGGGAATGGATGACTCGTTTCCTTTCTGCAGGATTTATTGATTCTTTCCGTCTGCTCTATCCGGAGAAACAGGAGTATACGTGGTGGAGCTATCGTTTTAATTCGCGTGCCAAGAATAAAGGCTGGCGGATTGACTATTGCATGACCAGTGAGCCGGTACGTCCGATGCTGAAAAGTGCCAGCATACTGAACGATGCCGTACATTCAGATCATTGTCCAATGGCTTTGGAAATAGAATAAAAATAGAAAATAGCATGGAAGATAGAATACAAAAAGCTGTAGAACTTTTTAAGAGCGGATATAACTGCTCGCAGTCTGTAGTAGCTGCATTTGCCGATATGTATGGTTTCACACAGGAGCAGGCAGTGCGTATGTCAGCCTCTTTTGGCGGAGGAATCGGGCGGATGCGTGAGACATGCGGGGCTGCTTGCGGACTGTTCCTGATAGCCGGACTGGAAACCGGAGCTACCGAAGCGACAGATCGTGAAGGAAAAGCTGCAAACTATGCGGTAGTGCAGGAATTGGCTGCCGAATTTAAAAAACGCAACGGGTCGTTGATTTGCGGAGAATTGTTGGGATTAAAGAAAAAAGAGCCGATTTCGACTGTTCCCGAAGAACGTAATACTCAATATTATAGCAAACGTCCGTGTGCTAAAATGGTGGAAGAAGCGGCAAGAATCTGGGTAGAATACCTCGAAAAACACCCTAAATAAGGGGATAAAATGCTTTTTTATTACAAAATCAGCAAAAAAAGATTCAATAAAGTGTTATATAACATAAAAATAACTATCTTTGTCCCCGAAATAAAATCTGAAAGCTTTCGGGCCGGATGATTTTTAAAGCATGTCTAACTATAATTTCAAAAGCAAATGTTGAAAGAAAAAGCAGGTGTAATCGCAGGTAATATCTGGAATGCACTGAATGAAACAGAAGGAATGACTGCCAAGCAACTGAAAAAAGCAACTAAATTGGTTGACAAAGATTTGTTCCTCGGCCTTGGCTGGTTATTGAGAGAAGATAAAGTTTCTGCTGAAGAAGTAGAAGGTGAACTCTTCATCAAATTGATCTAAGCGAGTAACTCACTTAAGCAATAAAAAAATGCGTTGGTACATGATTATAATGTTATCAACGCATTTTTTTATATTCCGCCATTTACGTATCTTTGCACACCAAAAAGACAAAATAATAAGAATTCAGAATGAAGAATATACGAAATTTCTGCATCATTGCCCACATTGACCACGGTAAATCAACCCTGGCAGACCGCTTGCTGGAGTTTACCAACACTATTCAGGTGACTAACGGGCAGATGCTTGATGATATGGATTTGGAGAAGGAGAGAGGTATCACCATCAAGAGCCACGCTATCCAGATGGAGTACAACTACAAAGGTGAAAAGTATATCCTTAACCTGATTGACACTCCGGGGCACGTGGATTTTTCGTATGAGGTATCCCGTTCCATTGCCGCTTGCGAAGGTGCGCTGCTTATCGTAGACGCATCGCAGGGAGTGCAGGCACAGACCATCTCCAATCTGTATATGGCTATCGAACATGATCTCGAAATTATCCCCATTATCAATAAATGTGATATGGCAAGTGCCATGCCCGAAGAGGTAGAGGACGAAATCGTAGAACTGTTGGGCTGCAAGCGTGATGAGATTATCCGTGCATCCGGTAAGACCGGAATGGGCGTGGAGGAAATCCTCGCAGCCGTTATCGAACGCATTCCGCATCCCGAAGGTGATGAGGAAGCTCCGTTGCAGGCATTGATTTTTGACTCTGTATTCAACTCCTTCCGTGGTATTATCGCTTACTTTAAGATCGAAAATGGAGTAATCCGCAAGGGAGATAAAGTGAAGTTCTTTAATACCGGAAAAGAGTATGATGCCGATGAAGTAGGTGTACTGAAAATGGAACTGGTTCCACGTAACGAACTTCGTACGGGCGATGTAGGTTACATTATATCGGGTATCAAGACCTCGAAAGAGGTGAAAGTGGGAGATACCATTACTCATGTTGCCCGTCCGTGTGATAAAGCGATTGCGGGTTTTGAAGAAGTGAAGCCAATGGTTTTTGCCGGAGTCTATCCGATTGAGGCGGAAGATTTTGAGGATCTGCGTGCTTCTTTGGAAAAATTGCAGTTGAATGACGCTTCGCTGACTTTCCAGCCGGAATCTTCATTGGCACTGGGCTTCGGTTTCCGTTGCGGTTTCCTCGGATTGCTTCACATGGAGATTGTACAGGAACGTCTGGATCGTGAATTCGACATGAATGTGATTACTACCGTGCCTAACGTATCTTATAATATATATGATAAACAAGGCAATATGAAAGAAGTGCATAACCCCGGTGGTATGCCTGATCCGACGTTGATCGACCATATTGAAGAACCTTATATCAAAGCGTCTATTATTACGACTACCGATTATATCGGCCCGATTATGACCCTCTGTCTGGGGAAACGTGGAGAACTCTTGAAACAAGAGTATATTTCCGGTAATCGTGTGGAAATATATTATAACATGCCTTTGGGTGAAATCGTGATCGACTTCTATGACCGATTGAAGAGTATTTCGAAAGGATATGCGTCGTTCGACTATCATCCCAATGGTTTCCGTCCTTCCAAGTTGGTGAAACTGGACATCATGTTGAATGGTGAACCGGTCGATGCGCTTTCTACGCTGATTCACTTCGATAACGCGTATGATATGGGACGCCGGATGTGTGAGAAACTGAAAGAATTAATCCCTCGCCAGCAGTTTGAAATCGCTATTCAGGCAGCTATCGGGGCTAAGATTATAGCTCGTGAAACTATTAAGGCAGTTCGCAAGGATGTAACTGCGAAGTGTTATGGTGGTGACGTAAGCCGTAAACGTAAACTGCTTGAAAAGCAGAAAAAGGGTAAAAAACGAATGAAACAAATCGGTAATGTGGAAGTGCCGCAGAAAGCCTTCCTCGCCGTACTGAAGCTGGATTAAAAAATGAACCGCAAGCGATTTTTCAGAGAGTTATTCTGAACAAATCGGCTTGCGGTTAGTTTTTTAATACACCAGGTGATTGTCTTCTGTCTGCAGAGCTTTCCTTGGCAATCACCTTTTTTGAAACAAACAACTATAAATATGAGAAAAGTTCTGTCTTTTTCGGGCTTCCTGATGTTGGGGCTCGTCATTTCACAATTCCTCCCGATGATAGCGGGAGAAGGATATGGAACTGTTAAGGTCCTGTCGAATATACTACTTTATGTATGTCTTAGTTTTATAATGATTAATGTGGGTCGGGAGTTTGTGCTCGACAAAGTCCGCTGGAAAAGTTATGCCGAGGATTATTTTATAGCGATGGCTACAGCTGCCCTGCCTTGGTTCATGATTGCTATCTATTATGTATTCGTGCTTCTTCCGCCTGATTACTGGAATAGTTGGGAGGCTTGGAAAGAGAATCTGTTACTAAGTCGTTTTGCCGCACCTACGTCGGCCGGCATCTTGTTTACGATGCTGGCGGCTATCGGGTTAAAGTCCAGCTGGATATATAAGAAGATTCAGGTCCTGGCTATTTTTGATGATCTGGATACCATTCTTTTGATGATCCCTCTTCAGATCATGATGATTGGTTTGCGTTGGCAGCTGATTATTGTGGTGGTTATTGTATTTATGCTGTTGTCCATTGGATGGAAACAACTGAATAAGTATAACTGGCGGCAGGATTGGAAAGCTATTCTCTTCTATTCCGTTATCATATTTCTGGCTACGCAGATACTTTATCTCGGCAGTAAAGAGCTGTATGGAGAAGAAGGAAGTATCCATATCGAAGTTCTGTTGCCGGCATTTGTATTGGGTATGATCATGAAGCATAAAGAGCACGATACTCCTGTAGAACGAAAAGTCTCTACTGGAATCTCCTTCCTGTTTATGTTCTTGGTAGGTATGAGTATGCCTCATTTTATCGGAGTTAACTTTGCGGAAACTCATACAGGAACGCATTCGGTGACAGGTTCGCAGGAGATGATGTCCTGGGGAATGATTTTGTTCCATGTTGTCATAGTCTCTTTCTTATCGAATATAGGCAAACTTTGTCCGATGTTCTTCTATCGTGACCGGAAGTTGAGTGAGCGACTGGCACTTTCCATTGGTATGTTTACCCGCGGTGAGGTAGGTGCCGGAATTATATTTATTGCATTGGGTTATAATCTCGGCGGTCCGGCACTGGTCATTTCCGTACTTACATTGGTGTTGAATCTTATTCTGACAGGAATATTTGTCCTTTGGGTGAAAAACTTGGCTTTAAGGAGCTATAATGATTAAAAAAATCCATATATTGCGGATCAAATACTATAAACACCTTTCATTATGACAATTTTGCGTACAATGCGAAATTTCTCGTCAATGAATATTGCGGCGAGTATCCTTTTGTTTGTAGCGGCAATAGCGGCTGCTATCATAGCCAATTCTCCGGTTGCTCCGGTTTATCAGGAGTTCCTTTTGCATGAACTTCATTTGCAGATCGGTAATTTTAATCTGCTTTCGCATGGCGGAGAGAATCTGCGGATGATCGAGTTCATCAATGACGGGTTGATGACCATCTTTTTCTTGCTGGTAGGATTGGAGATCAAACGGGAGTTGTTGGTTGGTGAGCTTTCTTCCTTCCGCAAGGCGGCGCTTCCCTTTATTGCTGCCTGTGGCGGTATGCTGTTTCCGGTGATTGTTTATATGTCAATCTGTCCTCCGGGCAGTGCGGGAAGTCAGGGATTGGCCATTCCAATGGCAACGGATATTGCTTTTTCGTTAGGGGTATTAAGTCTGTTGGGAAGCCGTGTGCCGTTGAGCCTGAAGATATTTCTGACGGCTTTTGCGGTAGTTGATGATATCGGAGGTATCCTTGTAATTGCTCTTTTTTATAGTTCGCATGTGTCGTATGGGTATATTCTGATAGCCGCATTGCTTTACGTTTTACTTTATTTTATAGGGAAGCGTGGGACTACCAATAAGATTTTCTTTTTAGTGATCGGTGTCGTTATATGGTATTTATTTTTGCAATCCGGTATTCATAGTACCATTTCGGGAGTTATTCTGGCGTTTGTTATTCCGGCGAAACCCCGTCTAGATGTCGGAAAATATATCGAGCATATTCGTCATACAATTGCAGGTTTCCCGGTGGTGGAATCGGGAAGTATCGTATTGACTAATGAGCAGATTGCCAAACTGAAAGAGGTCGAATCTGCTTCCGACCGTGTTATCAGTCCTCTGCAGTCTTTGGAGGATAATTTGCATGGAGCTGTCAATTATCTGATTCTTCCGTTGTTTGCCTTTGTCAATGCAGGCGTTGTCTTTAGTGGCGGCGGTGAGTTGGTGGGAAGTGTAGGGATGGCAGTGGCAGCAGGGTTGCTGTTTGGTAAATTTGCGGGAATTTATTTCTTTACCTGGTTGGCTATAAAGATAAAACTTACTCCAATGCCGCCGGGTATGACTTGGAAGAATCTTTCCGGTATAGCTCTGTTGGGAGGGATCGGTTTTACGGTGTCGCTTTTCATTGCCAATCTTTCTTTTGGTGCAAACTACCCTGTTCTGTTGAATCAGGCTAAGTTCGGAGTGCTATCGGGGACTATTCTTTCCGGATTATTAGGATACATTGTACTCAGGATAGTATTACCTGTCCGAAAGCGGAAATAATAACTAGAGATCAGTCGTGCAGGCATATCGGATATTCATCAGGCGATATGCCTTTTTTATTGTATATATAATATAAGGTGAAAATGATATCTACTAATAATATTAGTTAAACAACTGCTTTATTTAGTAGATTAACTAATAGTGTTAGTTGTTTGTTTGAAAAATAGTATTATATTTGTGCCATTGGAAGAACAATAAATATGTAGACTATGAAACAGATGAAACGATTGACCGTCAAAGAGGAAGAAATTATGCGTATATTTTGGGAACATGGACCTATGTTTGTTCGTGAACTTCTATCATTCTATGATGAACCAAAACCGCATTATAACACAGTTTCTACCCTTGTTCGAGGGCTGGAGGAGAAAGGTTTTGTGGGGTATAAAGCCTACGGAAATACTTATCAATATTATGCTCTTGTTTCGGAAAAGGAGTATAAGAGTTCGGCACTCAAAGAAGTGGTTTCCCAGTATTATAATAATTCCTATATCAATGTAGTGTCTTCTTTTATTGAAGAAGAAGGGATGTCTGTTGATGAACTAAAATCGCTGATAGAGTATATAGAGCAAAGTAAAAAGAAGAAGTAATCTCTCTCTGGTCTATCGGACAGATACGATTTTTATTCTATGGACAAACAACTTTTAATCTGAAAACACAATGGGAGCTTTTTTATTCTATCTGCTGAAATCCGGATGTTGCTTAGTGGTCTTTTATATTTTCTTTAAGCTGCTGATGAGCCGGAGTACTTTTTTCCGTTTTAACCGCATCACTTTGTTGGTTGGGTTGTTAGGATGTACTTTGCTTCCACTTATTGAGCTGACAACTACCGAGGAGACTTTTTTGCATACTCCGTTGTATGCCATTCACGAGATATTGCAAAGTACGGAGTCTGTCATTCTAAATCCGGAACAGATGGAAGATCCTATTCTTATATCTGAAAAGAATCCGGAAATAAACTCTTTGAATTGGATTCCTGTGACTTTAGCTTTTATATATGGAGTGGGGGCTTTGGTGACACTGATCTGGTTGTCTTTGTCCACTTGTCGTTTGATTCAGTTGATTCGTACGTCAGAGAAAAAACAGTTTGGAAACTATGTATTAGTGATTCCTCAGCAGCCAACTGCTTCATTTAGCTGGGGTAAATATATTGTTATTTCAGCAGCTGACTACTCTCAACAGTCCGAAGAAATACTCCTCCACGAAACGATGCATTTACGAAATCATCATACTTTGGACTTATTGTTTATGCAGATATTCCTGCTTGTTTATTGGTTTAATCCTGTCGTTTGGCTACTAAAACGGGAGTTGCAGGAAGTACATGAATTTGAAGCCGATAATGGCGTAATTAATACAGGCATCGATGCAACTAAATATCAATTATTACTGGTGAAAAAAGCTGTTGGTACAAGGCTCTACTCTATGGCTAATGGCTTTAATCACTCTAAACTTAAAAAACGTATCACTATGATGTTAAAAGAAAGAACCAATCGTTGGGCACGATTAAAGCTGTTGCTTGCCGTGCCTGTGATGGCTGGAGCGCTTTATGTGTTTGCACAGCCGGAAGTGAAAGAAGTTCCGCGACAGATTCAGTCTGAACTTCAGCAGAAAGAAGCGGATGATTATTCATCTTTGATGTTTTTTTTCAAAGAAGGGGGAGAGAGATACAGCAAGCTGGTTAATGGAGCGTATCCACCCTCTAAGATTAAAGCAAGACAGGTTCACTCCCTTTTTGTTAATAAACAAAATAGGGTGATGTTCGATAATGATGTATGTTCAGTGGATGAGTTGAAGTCTACTATTGTGAAGAATTTGATGAAATCCTGGGAAGAAAGTAAGAGGAAAGAATACCAAGTTATTTCTTTTCAGGTTGATCGCGGAAGTGAAATTGCTGCACTCACTACTATACTCAAAGAAGTAAAAGGAGCATTTGAGCAAATTCGTGCTGATTTGTCTATTACATTGACAGATAAAAGTGAAGAAGCGTTGGACCGATTGTTTCCCGTTCTACTGTCGGAAGGTGCTGCGAGAAATTATGGATTGAAAGAGCTGTCAATGGAGGAGAAAATCAGTGGGATTGTGGTAACAATTCACACTTCGGAAGGGAAGGAAGTAATGAAAGATTTTACTTTAACGGAATTGAAACAGAAAGTCACTGCTGCACGTGCAAAGCAAGCTGATCCGGAAAGTTTGGTTATTGGCCTCAAGATAGAGAAAGGGTGTAAGATGGGATACGTGACGGATACCAAGCAGGTGCTGAGGGAATGTAGTGCATTGAAGATTAATTATTCAACTGATAACTAATTAGTTTATAAATAGTGTCACTATATAGCCAGCATAGTGACACTATCCAATCAGCATAGTGACACTATCCCAACCGGATAGCGACACCATCTTAAAAGGTCTATAATTTTTGTTTTATTCATCATCCCCGTCATCCGCTATCGGCAGAATTCTCTGACTTTCCTCATGGGGCAATTGTTCTACTTGGCGTAGTTTCCGTTCAATAGCGCGGGTTCTTTTTCCCATCACTTCTTCCAGTTGGTCACCGGCACTTTGCAGGTTCTTCTGTACCTTTTCGAGTAGGCCTCCGAATTTGCTGAATTCAGTTTTAACTGCTCCCAAAACTGTCCACACTTCTCCGGTACGCTTTTGAATAGCCAGCGTGCGGAACCCCATCTGAAGACTGTTCAATATAGCACCAAGGGTAGTTGGTCCCGTCACTACAATTTTATATTCTTTTTGTAGCGTCTCTACCAAGCTTGTTCTTCGGATCACCTCTGCATAGATGCTTTCAAAAGGCAGGAACATGATGGCAAAGTCTGTGGTGAAAGGCGGGTCTACATATTTATCGTGAATATCTTTCGCCATTTTCTTGATGGTTGTTTCCAGCTGCTTGCCGGATGATTCCATCAATGCAGTATCTCCTGCCTCGAAAGCGTCGTAGTATTGCTCATATACATCTTTCGGGAATTTTGCATCGATAGGCAGGTATACAGTGCTGTTCGCATCATCCTTACCCGGTAACTTAATGGCAAATTCCACAAATTCAGTTCCGCTTTTCTTGGTTTTCACATTGGCGTCATATTGTTCCGGACTCATCATCTGTTCCAGCAATGCTCCTAACTGAACTTCACCGAATGTACCGCGCATTTTTACGTTACTCAATACTTTTTTCAGTCCACCGACGTCTTGTGCGAGAGATTTCATTTCTCCCAGTCCCTTCTGTACATTTTCCAGTTGTGAGCGGACGATTTCAAAGGACTGTCCAATGCGTTCATTCAATGTCTTCTGCAATTTTTCTTCCACCATCAGTCGCATATCATCCAGCCGCTTTTCAGTCGATTTTATCAAGACCTCTTGCTGGCGTGCCATTGTGTCGAACTTTTGGCGTTGCAGTTCCCCGTTTGTCATCATGTTCTTATGCAGTACGTCTTGCAATTGTTGCATATTCTGATTCAGCGTTTGGGTCATTTCCATGCGAAGTTCCCGGATACTGCGGTTTAGTTCTTCGCGGTTCTCTTGCATTTGCTGGCGCAAGGCTGCCTGTAATTGTTCCGCTTGCGCATGATTATTTCCTTTTGCCAGTGATAGTACAATCGAGATTACTGCTAATGCGGCAATAACAATAAGTAGAATCAGTTCCATCAATAAGTCAGAATTTCGTTTCCGGTTTCAGTAATCAGAATCATATTCTCCCATTGGGCAGAAGGCAGTCCGTCATCCGTGCATACCGTCCATCCGTCAGCTTCGTCAACAAATACTTCATAAGTACCCATATTTATCATCGGTTCAATGGTGAAGGTCATGCCCGGAACGATCATCATTCCTGTTCCCCGGCGTCCGAAATGTTCCACATCCGGTGCTTCATGAAACTGCATTCCTACACCATGCCCGCAAAGATCGCGTACCACGTTGAATCCGTTCTTTTCTGCGTGTTCCTGAATAGCGGCGCCTACATCTCCTAATTGTTTCCAAGGCTGTGCGGCGGCTATACCTATTTCCATACACTCTTTAGTCACTTGAACCAGTTTGCGCATTTCGGGACTTACGTCACCGATCATAAACATACGGGATGCGTCGGAGAAATATCCTTTGTAAATGGTAGAAACATCTACATTGATGATATCTCCGCTTTGCAGTATTTCTGTTTTGCTGGGAATACCGTGGCATACCACATCATTGATACTGGTGCAGACGCTTTTAGGAAATCCTTCGTAGTTGAGAGGAGCAGGGATGGCACCGTGCTTTGTGGTGAAGTCATATACCATGACATCGATTTCTTCAGTCGACATTCCTTCACGGATATTCTCCGAAATATAATCCAACAGGGCAGTATTGATTTTGGCACTCTCACGGATTCCTTCCAGTTGTTCGGGAGTACGCAGTACTTTGCGCGGTGGGAGTTTGTAACCTTGTTTTCTGTATTTCTGTATTTTCGCTTCTACTTCAGCCGGATAATTGGAGGGAGTAAACCGGAATCCCTTGATAAAGTTCTTCATTATTATAGGATGTTTTTTAATCGTACTACAAAGGTACGAGAATAAATGGAAAATGAAATCGTTTATCATGTGATTCCTTTTTTACCATTCATAAGAAATACAGATCTGAGGCACCCATTCCCATCTTTTTTGTATGGTGTTGTATTGATATTGTACGCCGGTTTTCAATTTCCAGCCTTTACCTACTTTTAAAACAATGTCGCTGCCTAGTGTGGTTGGTATTGCTTCAGAGGAAAGTCCACGATATCTTCGGGTGTCCAGATTTTGTTTACCATATATGCTAAGAAACCATTTTTTAGAGAGCTTATAATCCATTTGAGTTTGGATATGAAAGTGGTTTGAACTTTCACTAAAGTTACTTTTACTATGCAGAGTGATATTTTTGTTTATTTTGAGCCGTGAATAAGTGGGTAAGAAAGTAGAATTGGTCTGTCGAAAGATGTTATGAGTATGAAAAGGTAATTTCGGAGATATGATTGTTGATTTAAGAATCGGTAATGTTGGATCAAAGTCAACAAAGGGTTTTGTATGATATAACATGTTTTGTTCTGTCTTCTTTACGAATACCTTATTGATTCTGATTTCTTGCTCAGAATTTAATGTTTGCTGTAGCCTCAATGAATCTTGTTTGCTCCACTCTTGTCCTGCTACGGATAAGGGGAGTAATAATAGACAAAGAGTACCTAACTGATATTTATAAGCGTCCATATAGTGTGCTAGTATAGTTTATTCTATGGACGGTGAAAAAGTGAAAATGCTGCTTTATGTAATGAATAAATAATAGCTATTTTACATAATATGAGAATACTTTTCTTTTTTTGTATAGGTGTATTAAGCACATTTATCGTGTCCAGTCGCACCTATGGAAACAAAACCTATATAGCTGTTTTTTTATGTATTGAGTGATAAGTTCTAGTTTCTTGATTGGTTCATCTTTCATAAATCTTGAATGATATTGAGAGAAAAAATGAGGTGGAAAAATATAGATGTTATAATTACAACCACTTTTTTTCTGAGCATTGCAGGACTCATAGTTCTTATTATCATTCTTTAATGTTTTGTATTTAAGATAATCTTTTTGCTTTAAATACCGGTTCTATCTTCTGAATCTCCGATTCAAATCCGAACCAATAGCCATGTCCTGCTTCGTCAATAGGAAGAAAACATAACCGGAGGTTCTCACGATATGAACCATATATAATTTCCCAATTATCGGGAGGAACTTGGCGTTTTGTCTTTACTTTTTCAGCGGGGATTTTTTTTAACGACATACCGGCTTCTATCCATGCAATACTGACTTGTGTCACGTAATCGGGATAATGATTCTTGCAGAAATTATAGAGGATAAGTCCCCTTTTTTCTAGACTCAAAGGAGTGTCGATGACATCTGTCTGTATTAGATGGTCAAGTAACTCATGCAGGAAATGCGGATTATCCAAAATGAGGGTACGAGTCAGACTTCGCCATGTAGGTGTATTATAGAATCCGTCTAAAAGACGGGACAGATAGTGGGCGGTTTGCAATTCTTCTACGGAAATTTCTTTAGTCTGCAAAACTTCGTAGGGAGGGAGAGGAGAGTATTGGATGCCTAACTCTTCCGCCCTTCTTCGCATTTCCGTGCCGGGAAGTAATTTTAATGATTCCAGTTGTATTTCCCCTGCACCATATTCGGCAAGTGTACGAACGTCTTCAAATATTTCGGATAGGTGATAGAGAGGAAGACCGGCTATTAAGTCAGCATGTGTCTCCATGTTCTTAAGGGAACAAAGATATTTCAGACCTTGAAGGGCATCAGATAATTTTCCGATACGTCGGCTTTTCTCTAATACGGGTTCACGAAGGCTTTGAATACCTGCTTCGAGGTGTAGCAAACCATTAGGTAAAATAGCGAGTTCTTCTTTCAATTCTTCGGAGAGAAGTGCCGGGTGAATTTCCAAATGGAAACAGATGTCCGGGGCATATTCACGGAAGAGGTGAAGAAGTTCTTTGGCTCGCTTATTATTATAGTTGAAAGTGCGGTCGAGTACACGCACATTTTTGATGCCATGCTGATGGATAACATTCAGTCGTTCGCGGATTGCCTCCAATGAAATGGTGCGAACCGGTTTCTCACCTCCGCTGACGCAGAAAGCGCATGTGTTGAAGCATCCTCGGGTAGTTTCCAGTTGTACGAAAGGCTTGCTCCAATTAAAAAAACGACTTTTCTCCGGTGAGACGAGCTGAGAGAAGTTCATGACACGGGCAATACCGTTGTCTTGATATTGGTCTGATTCGTCCAGATAACATAATCCGGATATCTGATTCCACTCATTTACAGGGTGATTCCATACTTTTAACCAAATTGGGAATACTTCTTCTCCTTCTCCCCGAAACACTCCGTTGACAAATTTGTTCTTTCTTAAGAAGGCTTCGTTATTTCCTAAAAACTCCGGACCGCCGAGTACGATGCAGCAATGAGGTAGCAAAGCTTTAGCACGTGAAACGATATGCAACAGTTGCTCGTGATTAAATAGCCAGTTGGTAGCAGCAATAATATCTGGTTGATGGTGATAGATTTGGTTGACTACCATTCCGGTATTTTCGTTGATGGTTGCCGATACTGTACACCACTCAATGGTAGTGTCATCTGCTATTTGAGCATGTAATGCAGGCAATGCCAGCGATGAGTGCGCATAGGAGCTATTTAAATCAAGCCAAAGAAGTTTCATGTGTAAATTTTACTATTAGTGGGACAAAGGTACAAAAAACTTGCATCTTAAGGCATATAGTAAAATAAAAACGCTAATTTTGCAATAATAAACGCAATAAACTAGAAAATTATGAAGAATTTGAAAAAATACGTAGGTGTTCTCATGTTGCTGACTTTATTGGTCGGCTTTACTTCGTGCGAAGATGATGAAACTATATTTGATCACATAGTAGGGCGTACATGGGTTGGTGATTTAGGATTTTGGGTAGATAATAGTCCGGTGGAAAGTGGAATAACCTTTAAGAGTAATGGTTTTGGTGTAGATGAACAATGGTATTATGATTGGGATAGAGTAGCTGCTGTTTTAGATGTCCGCTGGTGGATTGAAGATGGAGATTTATTCTTGGATTATGGTAATGGCTATCCTTTATTAATATTAGCAGATGTTTATGTTGAAGGCCGATATCTTACAGGGCGTTTGTATTCAAATAATATAGATCAAGGAACCGTTACTTTAGAAATGAGTAATTAGTGAAGATCTAAAAAAGAATTGTGGAATTGGAAAAAATATCGATTTTTTATAAAAGTTCCCCTTATTGAAGGCTAATCTATGTACAGAGTTGTCAGCAAATAAGGGGAATTTTTATTATTTTATTTCTTCAGGAACAACTTCTTAAACTCTCCTGGATAAGGTGTCTCAAACTCCATTAAATCTCCCGTCACCGGATGATAGAAACAAAGTTTGAAGGCATGGAGTGCCAGTCTTCCGATCGGGTTAAGCGATTCTTCGCCTCCATATCTTCCGTCCCCTATAATGGGATGTCCTAAATCCTGCATATGTACACGAATCTGATTCTTACGTCCTGTTTCCAGATCAAGTTCTAACAGTGAATAACCGTTAGCACGTTTGATTGTCTTGTAGTGTGTGATGGATTTTGAACCACCATCATCGTAATCGCTGGAGCTTACATAAAGAGTTTTATCCGTCAGCCAGGAAACCACAGTGTCATAATCCTTCTCCATTGTTCCCTCAACAACAGCTACATAACGGCGGTCAGTCACTATTTCATGCCAGTTGTCACGTAATGTCCGTTGTGTTTTCTCGTCTTTTGCGAACATCATTAATCCTGATGTATCCCTGTCCAGGCGATGTACGATAAACACACGGTGCTGTCTGCCCGAGCGCTGTACATATTCATTCAGAATCGTATAAGCGGTGCGCTCTTTTTGTCGCTCGGTATTGACAGATAAGAGTCCTTGCATTTTTTCCACTACAATGATATAAGCGTCCTCATATACAATTTTCAGCAGTCTGTTATGAAATTCCTTCTTTCCTTTTTCCTTGCTGATTTGTACTTTCATTCCGGGTTGCAGCGGGAAGTTGAACTGAGTGGTGATTACGTTATCTACCAATACCACCCGTTTGCTCAGTAATGACTTCAGTTTCGTACGGCTTGCGTCCGGCATTTTAGCAGCCAGAAACTCCATTAGTTCCATGGGCTCTTTGACTGCATAGTTCGTATATTGGGCACGTGCTTTTTCTGCAGGAGTTCTTCTCGGTCTTTTTTCCATTTCTTTTTTCTTTTGCGAACAATTCAACTAACGTATTATCGAAGCTCCAGCAACACTACATTTTCCACATGATGCGTATGCGGGAACATATCTACAGGTTGCACAGCTTTCACTTTATATTTGCCGTCAAGCAGTTGTAAGTCGCGTGCCTGCGTAGCCGGGTTGCAGCTTACATACACAATCCGCTTCGGTTCGGCAAACAGAATAACATCAACCACATCCTGATGCATACCTGCACGTGGGGGGTCGGTGATAATCACATCCGGACGTCCATGCTGATTGATAAATTCCTGAGTCAGCATATCTTTCATATCTCCGGCATAGAACAAGGCATTCTTAATCTCATTAATCTCGGCATTTACCTTTGCGTCTTCGATAGCTTCCGGTACATACTCGATACCAATCACCTGACGAGCCTGGCGGGATACAAAATTGGCAATGGTTCCTGTTCCGGTATATAAGTCGTATACCAGTTCCTTTCCGGTCAGCCCGGCAAATTCGCGGGCTATCTTATATAAATTGTATGCCTGTTCGGAGTTGGTCTGATAGAATGATTTCGGACCGACTTTGAAACGCAGTCCTTCCATTTCTTCAAACATATGGTCTTTTCCCTTGAATACATGTACATCCAGATCATTGATCGTATCGTTGCACTTATTATTAATAATGTATAGGAGAGAAGTAATTTCGGGGAATGAATCGGCAATGAACTGCAGCAGTTGCTTGAATAGTTCCATTTCATGGTCTTCCGTAATCTTACAGATGACAATGACCATTAGTTCTCCGGTTGATGAAGTACGGATAATCATATTCCGTAGCATCCCTTCCTGAGTGCGCAGATTGATGAAGGAGTAATCATGCTCGTATGCATAATCGCGTACAGCATTACGAATACGATTGGAGATGTCGTCCTGTAACCAGCATTTTTCAATAGCCAGCACTTTGTCGAAAGCTCCGGGAATATGGAAACCTACAGCATTCATCTGATCATACTTCACATCCTGCCGAACTTCATCGTTTGTGAGCCAGCGTTTGTTCGAAAAAGTGAACTCCAGTTTATTCCGGTAGAACTCTGTTTTGGCAGAACCCAGAATCGGTGAGATTTCCGGAAGTTCAATCTTTCCGATGCGTCTCAGATTGTCTTCTACTTGTTTCTGCTTATACCTGATTTGTTCCGAATAGGGGAGTACCTGCCATTTACAACCGCCGCATACGCCGTAGTGTTGGCAGAAAGGAACGGCACGTACGGGCGACAGCTCGTGGAATTTCACAGCTTCGGCTTCGGCGTATTTGTTCTTTTTGCGCTTGATCTGCAGGTCTACAACATCACCTGGCACTACATAAGGAACAAAAATCACCAGGTCGTTTACTTTTGCGATGGCTTTTCCTTCGGCAGCCACATCCGTTATTGTTACCTTCTCCAGCAGGGGAAGTTCTTTTCTCTTTCTTGCCACTTTTACACCAATCTAATAATTATGATGCAAAAGTAGGTATTTTTTTTGGAAAACTTTCGTGTCTATGAAAATATTCCAGATTGTAATGTCGAAATTGCATTTTAATAGAAAGTTTTTTCTCAAAAAGTTTTCTGGTTTGCGAAATATACTTAGATTTGCGAACAGAAAAAAATCATAATGTAACTTTAAACACAATATTATGGATAAAAAAAGAGTTTATACCTTTGGAAATGGTCAGGCAGAAGGAAAGGCCGACATGAAGAATTTGTTAGGTGGTAAAGGTGCCAATCTTGCCGAGATGAATTTAATTGGAATTCCCGTTCCTCCCGGATTCACAATAACTACAGAAGTTTGCACGGAGTATAATACGTTGGGACGTGATAAAGTGGTTGAGTTGCTGAAAGATGAAGTAGTAAAGGCCATTGCCCGTGTAGAAGAATTGATGAAATCTAAATTCGGTGATATCGAAAATCCATTGTTGGTTTCTGTACGTTCAGGTGCCCGTGCGTCTATGCCGGGTATGATGGATACTATTCTGAATTTGGGTCTGAATGACGAGGTGGTGGAAGGTATCATCCGCAAGACTGGTAATGCCCGTTTTGCATGGGACTCTTATCGTCGTTTTGTACAGATGTACGGTGACGTTGTTCTGGGCATGAAGCCGACGAACAAGGAAGATATCGATCCGTTCGAAGCAATCATTGAAGAAGTAAAAGAATCAAAAGGAGTAAAGCTTGATAACGAACTGGAGGTAGCAGACCTGCAAGAACTTGTGAAGAAGTTCAAGGCCGCTGTGAAAGAACAGACCGGAAAAGATTTTCCAACTTGTGCTTACGAACAACTTTGGGGAGCTATCTGTGCCGTATTTGATTCATGGATGAACGAACGTGCTATCCTTTATCGTAAGATGGAAGGTATACCCGATGAATGGGGAACAGCTGTAAACGTACAGGCTATGGTATTCGGTAATATGGGTGACACTTCTGCAACGGGTGTTTGTTTCTCTCGTGATGCCGGTACAGGTGAAGACCTTTTCAACGGTGAATACCTGATCAACGCACAAGGTGAAGATGTGGTAGCCGGTATCCGTACTCCGCAACAGATTACGAAGGTTGGTTCTCAGCGCTGGGCTGTACTGGCAGGTGTGACTGAAGATATTCGTGCTGCGAAATTCCCTTCAATGGAAGAAGCTATGCCGGAAATCTATAAGGAACTGGATGCATTGCAGACTAAATTGGAGAACCACTATAAAGATATGCAAGACATGGAATTCACCGTGCAGGAAGGTAAGTTATGGTTCCTGCAGACTCGTAACGGTAAACGTACCGGTGCGGCTATGGTGAAAATCGCAATGGACTTGCTCCGTCAGGGCATGATTGATGAAAAGACTGCTTTGATGCGTGTAGAACCTAACAAACTGGATGAACTTCTTCACCCGGTATTCGATAAATCTGCTTTGAAACAGGCGAAAGTGCTGACTCGCGGTCTTCCGGCTTCTCCGGGTGCTGCAACCGGTCAGATTGTATTCTTCGCTGATGATGCCGCCGAATGGCATGCTGCCGGAAAGAAAGTGGTAATGGTACGTATCGAGACTTCTCCGGAAGACTTGGCCGGTATGGCAGTTGCCGAAGGTATCCTGACAGCTCGTGGTGGTATGACTTCTCATGCTGCTGTGGTAGCTCGTGGTATGGGTAAATGTTGTGTATCCGGTGCAGGAGCATTGAATATCGACTATAAGACTCGTACAGTAGAAATTGACGGCATTGTTTTGAAAGAAGGCGATTATATTTCTTTGAACGGTAGTACAGGCGAAGTATATAATGGTAAGGTAGAAACTCAAGCTGCCGAACTTTCCGGAGACTTTGCCGATTTGATGAAACTCTCGGATAAATATACCCGTCTGCAAGTACGTACCAATGCGGATACTCCGCACGATGCGGAAGTAGCACGTAACTTTGGTGCAGTAGGTATCGGTCTTTGCCGTACGGAACATATGTTCTTCGAAGGTGAAAAGATCAAGGCAATGCGCGAAATGATTCTGGCAGAAAATGCAGAAGGACGTCGTAAAGCACTCGCAAAGATTCTTCCGTATCAGCAAGCCGACTTTAAGGGCATCTTTAAAGCAATGGCCGGTTGTCCGGTGACTGTTCGTCTGCTCGATCCTCCTTTGCATGAGTTTGTTCCTCATGATACGAAGGGACAGCAGGAAATGGCTGATACGATGGGTGTAAGCCTGCAATATATCCAGCAACGTGTAGAATCGCTGTGTGAACACAATCCGATGTTGGGTCACCGCGGTTGCCGTCTGGGAAATACATATCCTGAAATCACTCAGATGCAGACACGCGCTATCTTGGGTGCTGCTCTTGAACTGAAGAAAGAAGGAGTAGAGACACATCCTGAAATCATGGTTCCGTTGACCGGTATTTTATATGAATTCAAGGAACAAGAGAAGGTGATTCGTGAAGAGGCTGCCAAGTTGTTTGAAGAAGTGGGCGACAGCATTGATTTCAAAGTAGGTACTATGATTGAAATTCCTCGTGCAGCTCTGACTGCTGACCGTATTGCTTCATCTGCTGAATTCTTCTCATTCGGTACGAATGACTTGACTCAGATGACCTTCGGATATTCTCGTGACGATATCGCTTCCTTCCTTCCGGTCTATCTGGAAAAGAAGATTCTGAAAGTAGACCCGTTCCAGGTGCTCGATCAGAATGGTGTAGGGCAGTTGGTACGTATGGCTACAGAAAAGGGTCGTGCTATCCGTCTGGATTTAAAATGCGGTATCTGTGGCGAACATGGTGGTGAACCGTCTTCAGTGAAGTTCTGCCATAGAGTAGGTTTGAATTACGTTAGTTGCTCTCCGTTCCGGGTGCCTATCGCAAGATTAGCAGCGGCTCAGGCAGCAATTGAAGGATAGAAAGATAAACTGGTTAGAAAGTTAACTTTCTGATAATTGGGCTGTAATCGTCTCGTGAGAGAATGATTACAGCCTTTTTTTGTTGGATGATGTTATTTTTATTGTATTTGTTCAGCCTTGATAATCAGCTGTTAATAAGGATTTGTTTGGTGATTATTATAAAAAACTAACTAAATATTTGTTTAAGATGAAGAAGTAGTTTAATTTTGCCCCCGAAAACAAAACATGTTTTTATTTTATAACTTAAAAAGAAAGAAGATGAAAAAGGGTTTATTATTGGTAGTTGTAATGTTAGCAACTATCGCTGTAAAAGCACAAGACATTTACGTAGGCGGGTCTTTGAACGTATGGCGTAACAGCACAGGCAACACTACCTCTTTTAAAGTTGCTCCGGAAATCGGCTACAATTTTAATGAAACATGGGCATTGGGTGCTGAACTGAACTATTCACACGAATATGTGAAACAAGTGACTGCAAATACAGTTACTGTTGCTCCGTACATCCGTTGGTCTTACTATCAGAATGATGCTGTACGTCTGTTCCTGGACGGAACTGCTGCTATTGGTTTCGTGAAAATCAAAGATGGTGATACCACTAAAGCAGGTCAGATCGGTTTGAGACCGGGTATCGCTGTTAAATTGAACGATCATTTCTCTTTTATCGCTAAGTATGGTTTCTTGGGATATCGTAAGAATGTGAACACTTCCGGAGATTCTTTCGGTCTGATGTTGACTAGCGAAGATTTGTCTATTGGTTTCCACTACAATTTCTAATCGAGTAGTAGATAATAAAAAAATAGGAAAGGGGATTCTCTAAAATAGGGAATTCCCTTTCTTTATGTATTATCTCTATATTTTACACGTTTATTCACAGAAAGATTGCTTTCTTGATATTTTGGCATATATTTGTGACGTAAAAACAAACGGGATGAAACAATCCTTAATACTTAATTAAAACTAGAAAATTATGAAAAAGAGTGTTTTGTTTATTTTATTTGCGCTGGTATCGGTTGCAGGCTTCTCACAGATTACAGGTTGGAATGCTAAAGTAGGTATGAACGTTAGTAATTGGACAACTGATGGGGTAGATGCAAAAGTTGGTTTTAGAGTTGGAGTAGGAACGGAATATGCTTTTAATGATATGTGGTCATTGCAGCCTTCATTATTCTTTTCTACCAAAGGTGGAAAGGTGGATAGTGGTGAGATGCTGGGAGCAAGTGCCAAAGTCACAATGAATCAGATGTATCTGGAGTTACCTGTTATGGCTGCTGCCCGTTTTAATGTAGCCAACAATACGAATATCGTTATAACTGCCGGTCCTTATTTAGGTTACGGTGTAGGAGGTAAAACCAAAGCGACAATCAAATACGAGGGAGAAAAAGCTACGGCAAAGTTTAACACTTTTGGTAAGATTGATAAAGTTACTATTGAAGCAGGAGGACAGAGCCATGACTTTTCTATTGGAGATATTATTGATCCGGATGAATATGATTTATCTGAAATGAAAGGCTTGCATCGTTTTGACTTTGGATTAGGAGTCGGTGTTGCTTTGGAATATCAAAAGTTTATTGTAGGACTTGACGGACAGTTCGGATTAACAAAACTAGATACTGATGCCGGAAAGAACTTGAATTTCGCAATCAGTGTAGGATACAAATTCTGGTAAAAGTATATAAACACAAGGGGGCGTATTAAAACTCCCCTTATAAATTAAAAATCACCCTCGCTACAGTTCAATCTGTAGCGAGGGTGATTTTTAATTTATAAGGGCTCTGATATACCCTTTTGCAGATGAACCATCGGGTATATAAGTACTGAAAGTACACCTATATTCCTCTTAGTCCGCTAATTTCTTTAACTTCTTGAAATGCTCGATCACAGCCAGATAATTCTGATCCAGACAGGCATCAAATCGATTCCAAAGATCTCCCAATACAACAGCCCCTCCAAATCCGAAATCTTTTATTTCTAGTAGATTATCTTCATTAATACCTCCAAGTGCCATTACTTTTGAGTCAATGATCTTAGCTTTCTGTGCCTCACGAAGTTCTTCTGCCGTATAAGTAGAATAGTAATTAACCTTCGAAATACTATCGTAAATGGGACTCATGAAAACGTAATCATAGAAATGCTTTCTGTTCTTCACCTCTTCTACGGAATGGCAGGAACAACTGACGTGTCCGGCATAATCATGCGGTTCGCTCGGGTTGCGTGCATTCAGGTGGATACCCATCAGATTGAACTCTTCTTTCAGATAAAAATGTTCGTGTGTCACAATGCGGCGATGATATTTTTCCGGAATCAGCGTCAGTAATCGTTCGGAATACATGGCCGGTGTCTCAGGTTTTCTGAGATGTAGAATATCCAGTCCCTCCTCGAAAAGAGCGGTAATAATCTTATCTTCTTCAACGAAGAACGTGGGCGTGGTAACTACAATTAGTTTCATTTCCTTTGTAAAGTTGTAAAGTTTAGCAAAGTTACTAATTAACTATTTCAGAAACCAACGTTTATAGTGAAAATTTGTTAGATTGCAATGTACGCAAGTCAATAGTCCATAGTTTACCTGATAATACTTCGCCAAAACTGCAGATAATTTTCAGCACTTCCGTTGCTTCGATGCTTCCTGTTACCGCAGGAGTAATGCCCATTACACCTTTGGAGGGCGGAGGCATTCGCCTCATTTCTTCTTCGTCCGGATATAAGTCCCGATAACTTTTTTTCTCTTCTCCGTAATGGAAAACGGATACCTGACCTTCAAAGCCGCAGATTGCTCCATAGACATACACTTTCCCCATTTCCGCGCAGATGTCGTTGATAAGATAGCGGGTAGAGAAGTTGTCGCAGCCATCTACTACTATATCATACTGACTGATAATTTCCTGTGCGTTTTCCTCTGTTAAACGGGTTGGATAAGTCCGGATAGTTATCTCGCTGTTAAGTGCGGAAAGTCGTTCGGCGGCACATATTGCCTTGGGTTTACCTAATTCTTTCTCTGAATAGAGCACTTGCCGTTGCAGATTACTGATGCTGACTACATCGTCGTCTACCAGTCCAATGCAGCCTACTCCTGCTCCGGTCAGATAGAGGGCTATGGGAGAGCCTAGCCCTCCCACGCCTACAATAAGAACCTTTGCTTGTTTCAGTTTCTGCTGACCGTCTTCTCCGATTTCGGGAAGGATCATTTGCCTGTCGTACCGCATCGTTTTATCTTTTAAAGTCAAAAGACTGGTCCCAATCCTTCCAGACCGGTTCACGTCCTAATTTCCTCAGGTCACGTTCCACTTCTACCGCTTTCCGTTCGTCACTCACGTGGAACTGCTCCAGCGTTTGCGGGTAGCTGTAATATCCGCCCGGTTCTGTCTTGCTTTCGGCACTCATGGTTGTCACGCCCAGTGTTGCCATGTGATTTCGTATCTCGGCGCTTTCACGGGTAGAATAGGAGATGTCTACATCATGATCGAAGATTCGCATGGCGAAAGTAAGCTGTGCAAGTTCCCGGTCGTTCATGATAACGTTGGGTTGGAAGCCATCGTTTTCGGATGGACGCATACGGGGGAAATTGACGCTGTATTTGGTCTTCCAGTAGTGCTTCTGCAGGTAGCGGAGGTGGTAAGCCATCATTGTCACATCCGTCCGCCATTCCTCCAGACCGATCAGGACACCCATGCCGATCTTATGGACACCCGCCTGTCCCATACGGTCGAAACCATCGACACGCCATTCGAATTTGGACTTCATGCCTCGCGGGTGATACTTTTTATAGTTCGCCTTATTATAAGTTTCCTGAAAGCAGATGACTCCGTTCAGCCCGTGATGGGTGAGTTCTTTGTATTCTTCCGCTTTGAGGGGCATCACTTCAATCTGAAGGTTGCTGAAATAAGGTTTTGCCAGATCGAGAGCATGGGCGATGTAAGGTACACCTGCTGCTGCCGGATTTTCACCTGTCACGAGTAAAAGATTCTCAAAAGGAGCCAGCCGTTTGATTGCTTTGTATTCGTTGATGATTTCCTCCTCCGTCAGAATCGTTCTTTTCATCGGATTACTGATATGGAAACCGCAATAGACGCAGGAGTTGGTGCATGAATTGGTGATATAGAGCGGCACAAACATAGAGATTGTTTTGCCGAACCGCTCCATCGTATATTTCTGGCTGAGGCGGGCCATCACTTCCAGATAGGGAGTGGCGGCAGGTGAGATCAATGCCATAAAATCGTTGACATCCAGATGCTCTTTTTTGCCTAATGCACGGCGCACATCGGCATCTGTCTTGGAATAGATGGCTTTTGTCGTCTCTTCCCAGGATATTTTTTCTAATTCGTCTGAGAACATTTTAATTAATTGAAAGTTGAAAATTAAAAAGAAATGAGATTGTGACTTGGTTTGGGGATATTCACAATTTATTATTTATCACTCTTGGCATTTTTCTTCAGATCACGGGATAATCTCATGGCGCAGAAATTAGGTCCGCACATCGTGCAGTATTCTCCGTCAATGTGATGTCCTGCGCGGAAATACCCCTGTGCCCGTTCCGGATCGAGAGACAAGTCGAACTGATCTTTCCAGCGGAACTCGTAACGGGCTTTGCTCAAGGCATTGTCGCGTACCTGTGCTCCCGGATGTCCTTTGGCAAGGTCGGCAGCATGAGCGGCAATCTTATAAGTGATAACGCCCACACGTACGTCTTCTTTATCCGGCAGGGCAAGGTGCTCTTTCGGAGTGACATAACAAAGCATCGCCGTACCTAACCAGCCGATTTGAGCAGCTCCGATGGCAGAGGTAATGTGATCGTAGCCAGGAGCGATATCCGTCACTAAAGGGCCGAGTGTATAAAATGGCGCATCATGGCATTTCTCGATCTGACGTTCCATGTTCTCCTTGATTTTGTGCATCGGTACGTGTCCCGGACCTTCGATGAATGCCTGCACGTTCTTTTCCCATGCACGAAGTACCAGTTCTCCCATCGTGTCCAGTTCTGCAAACTGTGCTTCGTCGTTGGCATCATGGATAGAGCCCGGACGCAGTCCGTCTCCCAATGATACGGCAACGTCGTATTGAGCCAGAATATCACAGATATCGTCAAAGTGTTCATACAGAAAACTTTCCTGATCGTGCACCAGACACCATTTGCTCATGATGCTTCCTCCACGGCTGACAATGCCGCACAGACGTTTATCGGCAAGATGAACATTATGACGGCGGATACCTGCATGAATCGTAAAATAATCTACTCCCTGTTCGCATTGTTCGATCAGTGTGTCCCGATAGATTTCCCAGTTAAGGTCTTCCACTACACCATTCACTTTCTCAAGTGCCTGATAGATAGGTACAGTGCCTACCGGTACAGGGCAGTTGCGGATGATCCATTCACGTGTCTCATGAATATTTTCTCCTGTTGAAAGGTCCATCAGCGTATCACCTCCCCATTTGCAGCTCCATAAAGCCTTTTCCACTTCCTCGTCAATGCTGGAAGTGGTGGCGGAGTTTCCGATATTCGTATTGATTTTCACTAGGAAGTTACGGCCGATAATCATCGGTTCGGCTTCCGGATGATTGATGTTGGCAGGCAGCACTGCACGTCCTTCTGCTATTTCTTTACGGACAAATTCGGGAGTAATGTGAGTCTCGATTCCCAGTTCCTCACAGTTCATATTTTCGCGGATCGCCACATATTCCATTTCCGGAGTGATGATTCCTCGTTTGGCGTATGCTATCTGAGTGATGGCTTCTCCCTTTTTGGCACGATAGGGAAGGGCAATGTGTTCAAAGCGGAGATGATCCAGACTTTTGTCATCACGTCTCATTTGTCCGTATTCCGAAGTGATTTCGGGGAGTTGCTCTACGTCACCGCGTCCCACAATCCATTCTTCACGTAAGCGGGGAAGTCCTTTCTTGAGATCAATGCTCATTGACGGGTCACTGAACGGACCGCTGGTGTCATATACGTATACTTCCGGATTCGGAGTAGCTATCTTTTCTTCTCCTTCGAAGCTGACACTGGGCACTTGTTCAACTTTCCGCATGGCTACACGGATGTTCGGATAGAGTTTACCCGGCAGATACACTTTCTGAGAACGGGAAAATTTTATTTTTTGTTCCATAGAATTTTATTATCGTATTATTAAGAATAGTGAAACAAACACTACTCCCTACTTATTACCTATTACTTATCACCTATTACTTATTCCAAAAATGCAGTTAAAGGTGAACTTGCTTCTGCTATAAAGTTATCAGCCTGCAGACCCAGTCCTGCTTCGTATGCCCGTCTTCCGGCTTCGGTGGCGGCTTTGAAGGCCAACGCCATTTCTACCGGATTGCCTGCTACGGCGATGGCGGTATTTACCAGTACGGCAGAAGCTCCCAGTTCCATTGCTTCGGCAGCGTGGCTCGGTGCACCGATTCCGGCATCTACGACAACGGGGATACCGGCCTGTTCGATAATAATCTGCAGGAATTCTTTGGTTTGCAGTCCTTTGTTAGTTCCGATGGGAGCACCCAGCGGCATTACGGTAGCGGCACCGGCTTCTTCCAGTCGTTTGCAGAGCACAGGGTCGGCCTGGCAATAGGGTAATACGATGAAGCCCAGTTTGACAAGCTGTTCTGTAGCCTTCAGGGTTTCGATAGAGTCGGGGAGCAGATAGCGCGGATCCGGATGGATTTCCAGTTTCAGCCAGTTGGTACCAAAAGCTTCACGTGCCATCTGTGCGGCGAAAACAGCTTCTTCCGCATCGCGTACTCCCGATGTGTTGGGTAGCAACTGGATATTCGGATGAATAATATGTTTCAGCATGTCGTCTTCTTTGTCATCCATGTCGATGCGCTTCATTGCTACGGTTACCATTTCAGTGCCCGATGTCAGAATGGCTTGTTCCATTACTTCATTGGAATTGAATTTTCCTGTACCCAGAAAAAGGCGGGAGTCGAACTCACGGCCTGCAATTACTAACTTTTCCACTTTTCAATTATTTTATTTGATTATACATTTCATGTTCAAAATCTTTCGTGTTTCCGCTGCCGGATCCTCCGCCCGAAGAATCGTTCCGGAAAGTGCTATTCCGTTCACTCCGGTTTCGAGTATGGCGGGTATATCCTCACAGGTGATTCCTCCGATGGCTACTACCGGCAGTTCGATATTCGCTTCTTTCATCTGAGATAAAATAGCGGCATAACCTTCCAGTCCCAGAACAGGACTCAGGTTTTTCTTTGTAGTGGTAAACCGGAAAGGACCGATGCCGAGGTAATCCGCTCCGGCACGGTAGTGCTGTACGACATCTTCGAATGTATTTGCCGTACCTCCGATAATAAATGCTTCTCCAAGTAATTGTCGTGCCTGATCTATCGGCATGTCTTTTTTGCCCAGATGCACTCCGTCCACTTCCAGCTTTTTGGCAAGTTCGACGTGATCATCCAGAAGTAAGATCGCTTCTTTTTCTTTGCAGAGAGGCTTTAGTTGGAGGGCAACAGCTTCCACCTCTTCATACGGAGCTTCCTTCATGCGTAGCTGAATCCATTTACATCCTCCTTCAAGTGCCATGAGTGCCGATTCGAAATAAGTATACCGATCGGTCTGGTGGGTGATAAATTGTAGACTGACCATACTTTTACCCTCCACAAGCCGCTTTGATGACCACGAGGTTATCATTCTCCTGTAACGCGAATTTCTCCCATTCGGAACGTGGAATCATTTTGTTGTTTACGGCAATAGCGATGCCTTGTGCCGGAAGTTCCAGTTGGGCAGCCAGTTGTGTAAGGGTAGAAGCAGGAGTCATTTCCACCTCTTTGTTGTTAACTTGTACTTTCATTGTCCTATCAGTATTAATAAGTTGAAAGTAAATACAAAGAGCGTGCTTATATAGAAAGGCGATAAGAAAGAAACACAATCCCTACGTCAGTGCTAACTGCCTCAGGTTCCTAGGGTATAATCTCAGCCCCTCTTTGGGGCACCCCTTTGTCTTTACGGGAGCAAAGTAAGCGAAAAAGAAACAAAGATTCATCAAATTATCCGGTTTTTTTTCATTTTTCTTCCGATTCCCGTTTTTTGATAGGATGAGAAAAGACAAACCGTGCTCCGTTCTTATAATTCTTGTCAATCCAGATATCGCCTCCCATGCGTTGTATGGTCAGTTTGCAGATTGCCAGTCCCAAGCCTGTTCCCTGCACAAATTCGTTGAGCTTCTCAAAACGCTGGAATACCAGTTCCTGCTTGTCTTCGGGGATGCCCGAGCCTGTATCGGTCACAGAGAACAGCATACACTGGTCTTCTTCATCTATTTCATAATTCAGCGTGATACTTCCGCCGTCGGGAGTAAACTTCAACGCATTGTTCAGTAAGTTGATGATAACCTGCTGCAAACGTAGCGGATCGGTATAGAGCATATAAGGCTCTTTCGGCATCTGAAGCCTGACATCTATATCTCTTGTCCGGTTCTTTCTGGTCAGTGTGATCATGTTCTGGCAATGATTTACCAGTTCGCACCATTCATACTTGAACAGCAGTTTGCCTGATTCCAGACGTGATACATCCAGTACATCACTGATCAGTTGCAATAACAATTCGGAATTAGTCTGGATGATATCCGCATATTCCTTCTGCTCGTCCGTTGTTTCCACGGTATCGATCAGCAGGCTGGAAAAGCCGACAATGGCGTTCAGCGGTGTCCGTATTTCGTGGCTCATATTTGATACGAAGGCACTTTTCAGTTGATTGGCTTCTTCGGCACGCTCTTTGGCATGACGTAGTGCAATTTCCGATAATTCCAGTTTCTTTTTATCTTCCCTTAGTTGGGCTGTAGTCTTCTCAAGGTGATTCTTTAAGATTTTTGTCCGGTAATAATAATACAGTGAGATAAACAGTCCGCCTATCAGTACAAGGAAGGTAAACAGGATGAATTGCACTTCCGTCCGATATGCCTGAAAGAAAGGCACCTGTTGGTTGATGATAAGTGAATTGAAAGGTAGTTTCTTGTCCTGAAATCCCCATTCATGCAGTTTGTTGGCATCAAATTTGTATCTGTTGGGCAACAAATGAATGTGGCCGACATTGTTTTTCCCCTTGTCCAGAAATTGATAAGCCTGTTCTCCCATGCTTCTCCCTATTCCGTCGTATTGGGGGATATATCCTCCGATTGCCCAATAACCGATGGCGGTAGCAGTCAGGCTGAAAACAGGCAACTCTGGATTCGCTTTGGAGAAAGCATATACAGAGTTGTTCATATACGTTATGCCCCGATTGTCAATTCTCCAGATACCCAGTAGTGCAACCGAATTTTTGGGGACATCGCGTAGTTGTTTGGCGGCAGCATCAAGGGTGTGGATACGGCCGTCAATATAGGTCGTCGATATTTCCGGATAGCGTTTCATATTCTTTTTTACCCACGCTTGTTCGGCAAGTCCGTTGTAGGTGTTGTCCGAGATGAACACTAAATGCTCCATATCCGGATAAAAGCTTCGCATCATTTCTATGTCCTTATCGATATCATATTCATATGTGTTACAGTATATTATATTGTATTTGTTCATTCTTTCCGTTAAGTCGATACTCTGAGGTTCATAAGTCCGTATATCAATAGAGTCTTCCGGAATACGGATGCCGTTGCGCGATGCCATAGCGCAAAATACGGGCAGTTGTCTGTACTTCTCGTCTTCGAGGTGCAGGAAACTGCTCCACGCTTCGCCACCCAGCAGGATAACCAGCTTGGCGTTCGGATGTTTGTCCAGAATGTTGGTAAGTCTTTTTTTCCATTTTCTGGATTGATTGAGGTCGGTAACATTCATGTTTTCTACGATGGTGGAATACTTGCCACCCAGTTGGCGGTACGTTTCTACGAACGTGTTGATATTATCGTAGGTATATTTAGTATCGGAATTATAGGACGTCACGAAAAGAATCTCCTCTTCCGGTTCTTCCGGAATAGCCGCATTGCCTGTAAAGGAGAATAAAAGAAAGGAAATAACGTAGACAATGCGCCATTTTTTATTTTTTAGCTGAAGTGTCATAATTGTCTGTTTTGATTTTCGGCTATTGCAAAAATACAAATTATGCCTTTGAAATACAATAGATAGTTTAGTTTTTTATGCTAGAAAAAAGGCCGCTGTGAAATTCACAACGACCTTTTCAATAGTATAGTTTAGCTTAATTTTAATGAGTCCGGTTACATTCGTTTTTCTACCACATCCCAGTCGATGATGTTCCACAGGGCGTTTACGTGGTCGGCGCGGCGGTTCTGGTAGTCCAGGTAGTAGGAGTGTTCCCACACATCAAAACCCAGAAGTGGTTTCAGTCCGGCGCGTACAGGGTTACTGCCGTTTCCTTCTTTGGTGATATGCAGTTTACCGTTCTTGTCTACTGACAGCCAGGCCCATCCTGAACCGAACAATCCGACTGCTGCTGCATTGAATTCTTTCTTGAAGTTTTCAAAGCTGCCGAAATCACGTTTGATGGCTTCTCCCAGTTTGCCTGCCGGTTCCTTTTTCGAAGGTTTCGGAGCGAATTGGAGGAAATATAAATTGTGATTCAGCACTTGGCCGGCGTTGTTGAAGATAGCTCCATCGGGAGCGGTGGCAACGATTTCTTCTACCGTTTTGCCTTCATATTCTGTTCCGGGCACAAGGCTATTCAGATTATTTACATATGTTTGCAGATGTTTTCCGTAATGGAAATCTATCGTTTGCTGACTGATTACAGGTTCCAGCGCATTGTTTGCGTAAGGAAGTTTAGGCATTTCGTAAGTCATGGTCATAATTATTAAAGACATTAATATAGTATTCATATTGTCAAAACTTTAAATGGTTTTGTTATACTATAATAACAGCCATAGTTCGCAAAAGGTTCACGGTATTTTATTTTTATTTATAAATGTACTGTATACGTTCCACTTGCTGCGGGTTGTCATAGCTGGTGCGGCATATCCATTGTCCCGTATTGTCATATTCGTAATAGGAGTCACCGTCGATCCGGTTTCCGTACTCGTCGTACAGGCAGGTCAGGCAGCCGGACGTCTTCTGGCTGTTGCCGAAGATACGTTGGTAGACGATGCGGGTGAGGTATCCGTATTTATCATATTCATACAGTTCTTTTTGCGAGAGAATCTGGTTGGGCGAATTGACAAAGAGCATATTCTGATGCTGAGATTCGGTCATTCTGCCTTTGTCATCATATTTGTTGACTGTATATCCCTCCATTTCCCCGTTCTTGTTGTACTCTTTGGTTTCCGTCAGTAATCCCTGCTTGTTGTAGCTGCTGACGGTATATCTGCCGTCCATGTATTTTAGAGAATCGCTTTCGATGCTACCGTCGATACCGATGCGGCGTGCACGGCGGTAAAAGTCCGTTTTGGTTTTCGGATTAGTTTTCACTTCGAAGATGCAGTGGCCTTGCGGGTCGTACAGCCTGCTGGTTTGCACCTCGTTGATGGGTTGCCCGTTCTTTTCAGTCACGGATAATGTGGTGGTAAGCTGCCCCTTGTCATTGTAGGTGTAGCTGGTCGTAATATTGCCGGTGCTGTCGGTTTCGCAGCACTTTATCAATCGTCCTTGAGTGTAATATTTCACGGTAGTCGGGGTGGAAACAATGGCTTGCAGGATAAATGGAGCACGCAAATTTTTTGCCTGGTCACGAAATTCCTTATACTTGTGTGTTTTGAGGAATTCCTGCAATAAACCGAGCGATTCGGAGTTGACTATTGCCGGTTTCAGAAGCTCGAAGTCTGCCTTTTCACTGAGATATTCAAGATCGTTCAGGTGAGTCCGTGCACCGGTGGCCAGATAAGGTGTATTCTTATAATCATCGATGATCTGCCGGATGGCGGTGGCATTTCCTTCTTTTTTCAGGCTGTCGATACGTTGGAAAAGGAAATCATCATATAAGGTACGGACCTCGGCAAGATAGGGGCGCGGACCTCTGTCTTGATAATACTTCTGCATTTCGGGGTCTTCAAAGAAGGCTTTGAAGTTTGCAGGAGTCGGGGCCGTCTTCACCAGTTGGTAGAGCCGTACGTTTTCGGAGGCGTTGACTTGTGCGATAAATTTGCCGTTGGGATACTCCTTGACGTAAGTCTGGTAAATGATGGGAGTGGGGGCTTTGAGCATTCCTTCCAGCAGTGCCACCTCGCGGATGTTCTGCAGCCGTTGCAGCATGGCGGAGTCAACCGGATATTCGGTGGCGTGAATGCTGTCCAGCAGTGCCCGGCTGAAAGGTATTTTATCTTTTGAGGCCTCCAGCAGGTTGATAATGGACTGGTCCGCCTTGTCCCGTATCTGAGAAAGCGGAATCTTTTCCCCTTCGCAGATGCCGGGGAAGTTACTTTGGGCGGCTTTCTCGTAGCAGCCGAAGTAGAGGGTGGCTGCCTGTTCGCTCTGTTCGTTCCACAGGTCGTTGAGGACGTCCATCAATGATAAATCTTCGGCATAGTACGCCTTTGTTTCGTCATCCAGTTTTTCCCTGTTCTTCTGCCATTTGTCGGCGTCATTGTCGTTCAGATACCTTAGCAGCTTTTCCATGCGGCTTTGCTTTTGTGCCATTGCTTGCTGTGGTATGCAGGCGATGAGGCACAAACATAAAATAAATGATAAAAATATACTCTTTTTCATTGCTTTGAGTGGTTAGGTTAAATAGTTAGTGATGAAAAATCATAAAAATATCTTCATTGTCAAATGAATGTTATACTTTTGTCGTATTGAAACAAATTTGAACGCCAAGGGTTTGTTAAAAATCCTCATTGTTTTTATAATGCTGTTATGAATACCAACTATATAGAGGAATTAAATGAGAGTCAGTGTGCAGCAGTGACTTATAACGACGGGCCTTCGCTGGTGATAGCCGGTGCAGGTTCGGGAAAGACACGTGTGTTGACTTATAAAATTGCCTATCTGCTGGAAAACGGCTATCAACCGTGGAACATCCTCGCACTGACCTTTACCAATAAGGCGGCGCGTGAGATGAAAGAACGTATAGCCCGTCAGGTGGGCATGGAGCGGGCACGTTATTTGTGGATGGGTACCTTCCATTCCGTCTTTTCCCGCATTCTCCGTGCCGAAGCAAAGTATATCGGATTCACTTCCCAATTTACCATTTATGATTCGGCGGATAGTAAAAGTCTGATCCGTTCCATCATCAAGGAGATGGGACTGGACGAAAAGACATATAAGCCGGGGATGGTGCAGGCCCGCATTTCAAGTGCCAAAAACCATTTGGTTTCTCCTACGGGATATGCTGCCAACAAAGAAGCGTATGAAGGAGATATGGCAGCCAAAGTGCCCGCTGTCCGTGAAATATATACCCGTTACTGGGAAAGATGCCGTCAGGCGGGAGCTATGGATTTCGATGATCTGCTGGTGTATACGTATATTCTGTTCCGCGACTTTCCGGAAGTGCTGGCCCGTTATAGGGAGCAGTTCCGTTATGTGCTGGTGGACGAGTATCAGGATACGAATTATGCCCAGCATAGCATCGTACTTCAGCTGACGAAAGAAAATCAGCGTGTTTGTGTGGTAGGCGATGATGCGCAGAGTATCTACTCTTTTCGTGGAGCGGATATTGATAATATCCTTTATTTCACGAAGGTTTATCCTAACACGAAAGTCTTTAAACTGGAGCAGAATTATCGTTCTACGCAAACCATCGTCTGTGCTGCCAACAGTCTGATCGAAAAGAATGAACGTCAGATTCGGAAAGAAGTATTCTCTGAAAAAGAACGAGGCGAACCGATTGGCGTGTTTCAGGCTTACAGCGATGTGGAAGAAGGGGATATCGTAGCCAATAAGATAGCTGAACTGCGTCGGGAACATAGTTACGGCTATGCCGATTTTGCCATATTATACCGTACGAATGCGCAGAGCCGTGTTTTCGAGGAGGCTCTTCGGAAACGAAGTATGCCCTATAAGATCTATGGCGGACTTTCATTCTACCAGCGTAAGGAGATTAAGGACGTCATTGCTTACTTCCGCTTGGTAGTGAACCCGAATGATGAAGAAGCATTCAAGCGAATCATTAATTATCCTGCCCGTGGCATCGGTGATACGACAGTTGGAAAAATCATCTCCGCTGCCACTGAAAATGGTGTCAGCCTTTGGGCGGCGCTTTGCGAACCATTGAGCTATGGGCTGAATATCAATAAAGGTACGCACACCAAACTGCAAGGTTTCCGTGAACTGATAGAAGGCTTTATGACCGATCAGGTGGACAAGAGTGCGTATGAGATAGGAACGGATATTATCCGCCGGTCCGGCATCATCAATGATGTCTGTCAGGATACTTCGCCGGAGAATCTGAGTCGTAAGGAAAACATTGAGGAATTGGTGAATGGTATGAATGATTTCTGCGCGTTGCGGCAGGAAGAAGGCAACCCGAATATTTCTCTGACAGATTTCCTTTCGGAGATTGCCTTGCTTACTGATCAGGACTCGGACAAAGCGGATGATGGAGAAAAGATAACGTTGATGACCGTTCATTCGGCCAAGGGGCTGGAGTTCAAAAACGTATTCGTAGTGGGGCTGGAAGAAAACCTTTTCCCTAGTGGTATGGTGGGCGATTCTCCCCGTGCTCTGGAAGAGGAGCGCCGTTTGTTCTACGTGGCCATTACCCGTGCCGAAGAACATTGTTATATTTCTTTTGCCAAGACCCGTTTCCGTTATGGAAAGATGGAGTTTGGAAGTCCCAGCCGTTTCTTGCGGGATATCGATGTGAATTATTTGCGGTTGCCGCATGAGGCGGGAGTCAGTCGGTCGGTAGACGAAGGTGCGGGGCGTTTCCGCAGGGAGATCGAAGGTGGATTTACACGTGCGGCATCTCCTACACGAACGCCTTATGGTACTAAATTTTCCGATCGTGAACGTCCGAAGACTCAGGTGATTGCACCCAGTGTGCCGAAGAATTTGAAGAAGGTCAGTGCGGTGAGTGGAAGCAGTACACGGTCGGCTTCAGCCGGTTCGGCATCTGTAACAGGAGTACAGGCGGGGCAGATGATAGAACACGAACGTTTCGGTTTGGGCGAAGTGATCAGGGTAGAAGGAACGGGTGATAATGCAAAAGCAACGATTCATTTTAAAAATGCAGGGGACAAGCAACTATTGTTGCGTTTTGCACGTTTTAAGGTGATAGAGTAATCATAGTAAAATTAGAGATGATCATGAGGAAACAACTAACTGTAATTCTGCTTTCTGCTCTGATGTTGAGCGGATGTGCATCGGGACGTATGGGAAATCCCGGAGCAATTGTAGGTGGTGCTGCAATTGGGGGAAGTCTGGGAAGTTCGATAGGCGGACTTATCGGAGATAATAATCGTGGCTGGAGGGGCGGATATCGCGGCTCTGCCATTGGAAATATTGTTGGCACCATTGCCGGTGCAGCGATAGGGAATGCGCTGACTGCTCCGAAACCGGACCCGATAGAGGAATATGCTTACGTTCCGGAAGTCAGACAAGGGCAGTCTCACTCTAAGTTTAAACCTCGGACGCAGACTCAGCAGCAACTGACTCAGTTGAAACTGCGCAAGATTCGCTTTATTGACGATAACCGTAATCATGCGATAGACGGGGGAGAAAGCAGCAAGATCATCTTTGAAATCATGAATGAAGGACGAAATCCGGTTTATGACGTGGTTCCTATTGTAGAGACGGTCGGGAAAGTGAAACATATCGGCATTTCTCCTACTGTAATGATAGAAGAAATTCTTCCGGGTGAGGGTATCCGCTATACGGCTACGGTCTATGCCGGAAGTAAGCTGAAAGATGGTGAAGTGACTTTCCGCGTAGCGGTGTCCGATGAGAATGGAGTAATCTGTGATTCTCAGGAGTTTACGCTGCCTACGCAGCGGGCGGAATAGGACAAGAATAGCTCAAAATATTCGATTTGTTATAGTGACAGTATGTGCTCGGGATAGTGACACTATCCTTGGCACATACTGTCACTATGTTAATGGGATGGTGACACTATCCCAATACAATAGTCCGGTGCACTCATTACACAATAAAATGAAGTATCGGTTTCATCTACACAGAAGCATTCTATATGAGTATCTGTCAAAATTTTACGTATCGGTTTTCCTTCCCAGTCGAAAACCCAAATCTCGCTGTTTAGAGTTTCTTTTTGTTCTTCGTGCATCCGATTGGTGTTTGGGTTATACAGTACATAAACATAGTTATTGGAAACGGCAATGCCTCGTGCTCCCAGTTCGGCATCAGGATTATCACTTTCCGCATACACACCGTCTGGGCTTGAATTGAACTGATAATGATAGGGTGCTAACAATAGTCTTTTATGGAGCGTTAATGTTTCCGGCTTATAGTCCCATAGCTCAAGTACATTACTGGTAGCACATGCCAGACGTTTCCGGTCGGTGTTGTAACCGAATTGTGATTGATGAAACATACCTTTAGCCGTATTGGGTATGGTTTCTTCTCCACTTTGATAGTTCGGGAAGTCGCCAGATTTGGATATAACATTGCCGTCATTATCTAAAATAAGGAATCTGCAATCTTCAAAAACGCCGGACGCTATAAAGCGTGATTCGCTCATCGGATAGACTCTGTCAATGCTCATGGGCAGGTGTATCAATTCTCCTTGTCGCCGGATGGAAAAGTCTTTCGCGTTGAATGTATAGTTTTGCGCTGTGAAGTGCCATCGATTGTGTATGAAAGCAGACGAATCAGACAGAAAGAATTCGACAGGGCTTAAAAATTCATCAGGTCCTTGTCCTTGTGGTAGCATTTGATTTACAAAGCGTTGTTCACTAAGACTATAGCAGTATAAAAGGCTGTCTCCTTTAAAATCACCGGCATATAAGATATCTCCTTTCTTTTTTATATCCATTGGAATGGAGATAAAGGCTTCCTTCAAAGCGGTAGATTTAGCAGTTGTGCTTTCGCTAAAGGATACTCTTTTCTGTGATTCACTACAACTGAACAATGGCAATGCCAAAGTAAATAATAGAATGATGTTTTTAGATTTCATTTTGTTTTGCTTTATTTTGTACTATAACTACAAAGATAACGTATGTGTTTTGAAAAACAAGGATATTGAAGAGAAATAGGGCTAAAATATTTATAGTGAGAACATAATAATATAATTGGTATTCGGTAATTACCATATATTGTGTTAACTTTGTGATTTATTTGATGGTAATTGTAGTTGCGTTTTTGCTAAAGGGTATATTTATTGCCATAAATAGTATTGATCCACATACCAAAGAACTTGTCGGTAACCGAATATACTTTATTGATTTCTGTAATAATGTCTTTTTCAAGCAGTTTTTTAGTTGCGGACTGTACAGAACTTGCGGATGTCAGACTGTATCGTTTGATAAATTTCGCTGATGTGACGTTTTCTGCTTCACCTACTTTGGCAATGGCATAAAGCAATTCCTTTTGCTTTTCGGGAATATTAGATAAGATTTCCCGAAAGATTGTATCATTATATGCAATAAGGTTATCTATAGCTGTTTTGATAATTTCCAGTGTACATTCTTTCCCTTTCGGTGTATCTGCAAAAGCTTCATTGAATGTTTTTTGAATATAAAAGGTATGTCCTTTGAATAGCCGATATACTTTTTCTATATTTTCGATTTCAATATGCCGTTTTCTTTTTTGGAAATGGTCTGCGATAAATGGTATATAGATTTCCGGTGCAATGGCTTTCAGTTCCAAAATATCGGCACTGTGGTAGAATGGACGGGATGAAGATAGAAACATTTCCTGCATCATGTGCCGTTCACTTCCGGCAAAGATGAAGTTGCTGTTTTCTATTTTCTGTATGTGTGTGCGTAGTAATGCTTCTATATTCTTCTCGGGATATTTAGCAATTTGTTGAAACTCGTCGATGGCAACAATACAAGGTTTGTCTGCTGCTATCAGGCATTGAAATATTTCTTCCAGTGTATATTCGGGTCGATCAATATCCCCCAGTTCCAGATTGAAAGTAGGTAGATTGGTCAGCGGGTCAAATCCGAATTTACCATTGATTGATTTAAGTGTCTGGATAAACAGGCTCGCCATTTTCTTACTGCGGGGCAATAGTGTTTCATAAATTTCTTTGCCAAGCAGATAAGTGAATTCTCTTAAGCTTGATGTATGGAGTATGTCAATGAAGAAAGTATAATATTCTTCTTTTATTTCAGGTTTCTCATAACAGAAACGGATTAGTCCCGTTTTACCCATTCTTCTGGGTGAGATAATGACAAGGTTATTGCCATTGGTTAATGATTTAACCAGCCTCTCTGATTCTTTCACGCGATCGCAGAAGTACTCGGGTTCTATTTTTCCAGTTACTATAAATGGGTTAATTTCTTTTGCCATACCTGTTTCAATTTTCCGTAAAGGTAGTTATTTGAATAGAATTATGCAAATCGAATAATGTTAATAAAGTATCTAGTCTTGTTTTATGCTTATTGGATATTGAATATTGTTAACAAACTTATTTTTTTTGCTTTAATATGGTCCGTTTCTTTAAAACCAAAGGCCCGTTGGTTTTAAAGAAACGGGTCGTTGGTTTTAAAGGAACGCCCTTTTGGTTTTAAAGGAAAAATGGCGATTTGTATATTATTGATAATCAGTAGCTTGATAAATCCTGTTTTCAGTCTTATTAAATAGTAAAATATTTATATAAGTATAGCTTAATAAATAAGAGTTTTGATGCTACAAACATTTATATTATGAATATTTGTCTGACTACAAAGTGGCTTTTCTTCTATTAAGTTATATCTTTTTTTAAAGAGAAAGTTTAGATTGTTGTGAAAAATGTTATCTTTGTAGTACAAAACAACATAAAGTAAAGCAAAATGAGACCTAAAATCATAATTCTGTTATCTGCTATAGCTTGTATTGGAGGAATTGTATTCTTCCTTGCATGCAAATATACTTATGAATTCAAAGTAACGGAGCTTAAGGAGAAAGCGAAAGAGACTTTTACTGAAGCACTGGATAAAGAGTTGAAAAATAGAAATATAAACGGAGGACTGTCATTTTACTTTAATTCTGAATCGGCTATCTCTACTGAAATGCCTGATTCAGTTTATTGGGAAGATGCGTCAGGAAGACATTTATATCGGATGGATTCCAAGAAAAACTCTATGAATATTACTCATAATAGTAATTTACGTGCTTTGCATACTTTTATTTTTTATGAAAAGCCACTTCAGCCTGACTCTTTAAATCTTATATGGGATGAACAATTAAATAAAGCAGATATTTATTTAGAATCAGCTTTACGTATTTCTTTGACGCATGAAGACGGTAGTGTAGAATCTCAAAAGACCTATCAGAGTGAATGGGGCAATTCTTCAAATTTAGTTTTTACTTTTTATATAGGTTATGCCTGTGAGATAGAAGTAATGGGTTATTTGCATTACACTCTATGGGGGATGATATATAAAGAGGTGCTGCTATATTTATTGCTATATATAATTGTTGGATATGGATTTTATACGTTTTTCATAATTCTCAGTCGCAGGATCAATTCATTACGTAGTAAAGAAATAGTCGAGATTATCAAGGAGACTCCCGTGGAAATCTTAAAAGAGGTTCCTGTGGAAATTATCAAAGAAGTTCAGGTTGAAAAACAAATAATTAAAGAAGTACAGAGAGTGGATATTATTCCCTTACATTCTTACATATTGGGTGAGAGTCTAATATTCTATGCAGATCAGAATATCATAGAGGTAAATGATGTTAAGTATAATATTCAGGGGCAGTCCAGTTTACTTTTAGAACTATTTTTTCAAGAAAAAGATAATGGCTATACATTAAAGGAAGATTTTATTATAGAAAAATTGTGGCCTGATAATTCAGGTAATGATGAGCGAATGCATAAAGCGATTGGACGTCTGCGCTCGTTTCTTAGAAAAATAGATCCTTCATTGAGTATAATAAATAAAAATGGTACTTATCGACTAATTATATCAGAGAAATCTCTTGTTAAGAGAAATAGCTAAAAATGTCGATGAAATGGAGCTATTTTGAATTTCAACTTGATTTCTTCGGATAAAAATGATGCGAGGTCAGGATTGGTCAGCGGTATTCTTTGCTAATTAAGTGCTTCATTACTACTTTTGCTCTCAGAATTAATCTTTAACGCAAAAGTAGTATGAAAAAAAATCTTCTTCTTTTATTATGTATAGTAGCTATTTTATCTACTAAATATTTGGCTTCTCATGAAAAGAGACAAAGTGCTTTATTGTTATATAACATAGAAGCTTTAGCTGCTAACAGTGAGCATGCAGATATTGGACATTGTTATGGAACAGGTACTTTAGATTGTCCTGTATCTCACGATAAAGTTAAATATATCGCTGGAGGATATAGTCTTGAAGGTCTTTATTAGCTTTCTTCTTCTCTTTATCTGCATCTCTTGTGGTACAAAAAATATGGAATATGCAGAGAATGTATTTCCTTATTCTGAATTTCCACAAGAGAAGGAGCTAAAAGGAGAGGTGATAGAGCTTGATACTGCCTTATTTCGCTGTCCATTTCGGATACGAGTAGAAGGAGATAAAGCTATTGTAATGGATTTGCATGGTATCGATTATTATGCTCATTTGTTCAAATATCCTGGCTTTCAATATTTATCTTCTTTTGGGAGGCGCGGTGATTCACCAACTGAAATGCTATCAATGGATAATGTTCGTTTTTACAATCATAAAGTATGGACATTAGATGCTAATAAAAGAGAATTAACACGGTTGGGTTTTTCTTCATCCGGTGATTCACTGCTCCGTGACGAAGCGGTGATATTGGATGAAGATATTTTAAGACCACTTGACTTTGCCATATATAATGATACTACCTTTATAATTCCTGATTATTCCGGTGAAAACCGATTATGTTGGCTTAATGATGATGGGGAACTTGTAAAAAAGATAGGCGCTATCCCATCAATTAATAATCAAACGTTACGAAAAGCTCGTCCAGCATTGGCACAGGCATGGCGTAGTTTCATTGATTATAATTCTCATAACGGTGTATTAGCAATGGTGACTCAACTAGGTGAAGTACTTGAAGTCTATAATTTGAAGGATAGCACGGAGGTTATTCGTATTGGTGAAAACGGGGAACCTAAGTTTAAAATATTTGAAGGATATGGAATACCTTCAGGAATTATGGGCTTTAGCGATGTGCAAGTAACAGATAATGCCATTTATGCAGTGTTCCATGGGACTACATTTAAAGAGATTGTAAAACATAATGGTCATCTTCCAGATGGAGGAAAGTATATTTATGTATTCAGTTTGAAAGGAGAACCACTATATAAGTATGTGCTTGATCACTATGTATATGGTTTTTGGGTGGATGAAGCTACAAAAACAATTATAGCGACAGATATAAATAATGATCAGCCTATTGTGAGATTTCAATGTGGTTGAAAAAATAGATAGTTAACGTGATTAAAAGAGGAGCAGGAAGATGGGTTAGTCAATTTTGCCGGATTGGTTCCCATCATCTGCTACTTTATTCCTACTAAAAAGAAAGGAGGTGCGACAAAGATAGTGATAATAATGGTTATGGCAAATACGTTTTTACCAGATATAGAGAAAAGTATGAAATGAAAAGGTATAAATATTAAAAAATCTACTTAAATGAAAAAGAAATTAATGGGCATAGTTACTATTATTGCAATTGCTGCTGTTGCAGGATATAATGTATATGCTTCGCGGAGTAACGTGAAGTTGTCGGACTTAGCTTTAGCTAATGTAGAAGCATTGGCTGATTCTTCTGAAGGTTCTCAAAGTGATTGTAACACATACTGTATGGTGAGTTATTTTGATACATGTATCATTAGATATACAAATAACACTTTTACTACTTGTTATGATAGTAGAATAAGAAGATCTAACTAACCGATTGTAAGGCTATATAGGTGCCTACTATTTCTATATAGCCTTGCTTTAAAAAATGTAATCATGAATACCCATAATTCTTGTTTAATACTGCTTTTGACAGTATTATTAGTAACAGTATCTTGTGCAGAAAAAAGTGGAAGTAAATATCAAGATGCAACTTTAATTGAATATCAAGATTTTGTATCCAGTCAAAAATTGACAGGGATAAATTTTTTATCAGATAAAGAAGTATTAAAGCCGATGCGTATATATGTTTGTGACACTATTCTGATAACAATGAACCCTATGGAGAAGAAGCTGTTTCATCTTTTTAGTTTAAAATCTAAAAAAGAAATAGGAAAACGAATTTCGCTTGGACAAGGGCCTGACGAAATGATTCGTCCTTCTATTATAAAATTTAATGAGAATCAGATTCTAATATTTGATGTTGCCACTTTTACGTTATTTACGTATGATACCGAGGATTTTATTTCAAATGAAAATACGATTCCTTTAGAAAGGAAGACTATAGAGCTACAAGCATATGGTGAAATAGGTTTACTCTCTGATAATCTAATAGGATCGACATATAATCCTAAAAATCAATTTATAAAATTTGATAATAATGGAAAGAAGGTTGGTGAATTTGGCTATTATCCAGTGGTGGCAGACTTATCATATACAGACGATGAGAAATTGGAGGCTTTTAAATCTTCTTTTGTGACTAATATGAAAGATAGGATAGCCGTTTGTTATAAATGGACAGATTTGATTGATATCTATGATCAGAACGGTCAATTGAAGAAACGGATTCATGGACCTGAACATTCGTATGCACATTTTAAGGAATTTCGTAATGGTAATGCTATTGCAGCTACCTCTGATAAAGATAATATAGATGCATATTTCTTTCCATATAATGTAGGAGATGAGTTTTTTGTGTTATTCAATGGAAAGCCTTGGGATCCGGATGATAAAGAAGTAGAATTGCCAGATCGTATATTCGTTTTTGATTGGAATGGCATTCCTCAGAAAATATATACTTTAGATCAAGGAATAATTAATTTTGCTGTTGATAAAGTTCAGAAAAAGATATATGGAATTAGCAGTTCACCAGAATTTCATGTGGTGGAATTTTCATATAAATAATAGATAAACGATGAAAAATATATGTCTTATGTTATTGCCATTATTCTTGATGTCATGTTTAAATAAGGATAATAACATCGTTTCTCTTTTGAAAGAATGGGAACAGAAAGAAATTCTGTTCCCTAAAGAAATGTATTTTACAACAATGTTGAGGGATACTACATATTATAATCTTCAGAGTGAGTATAAAATTTTAGCATATGTTGATTCGATAGGATGTACTAGTTGTAAACTTCAATTGTCGGCGTGGAGTATGTTAATTAATGAAATTGATTCCTTATATGCAGGTCGGGTCAAGTTTATATTTGCATTCTCTCCTAATAGAATTAAAGATATTTATCATGCTATATTGACTGCTAATTTTACATATCCAGTATATGTGGATAAACAGGATAGCATTGCTAAACTTAATAGATTTCCATTAGAATCAAACCTCCACACATTTTTATTGGATAAAAATAATAGAGTTATTGCTGTTGGTAATCCAGTTTATAATCCTAAAATAAAAAAACTTTATTTCAATATTATTTCTGGTAAGAAACCTTTTTTACCGTGTAATGCAGAACAAAGAACAAATGCTAGTTTGGATAAACGATTTTTAGACATGGGCAGTTTTAATTGGAAACAGGAGCAAATATCTGACATTATATTAAGTAATTCAGGAGAAGAATTATTAGCGATAGAGGATGTTTCTGTTTCTTGTGGTTGTATTACTGTGGAATATCTAAAAGAACCGATTCGACCAGGTCAGAAATTAAATCTGAGAATAAAGTATAAAGCAGAGCATCCTGAGCATTTTGATAAAACGGTAATTATATATTGTAATGCAGAAGGTTCCCCATTTAGACTAAAGATAAGTGGAAATGCAAAATAAAGAGGGAATATGGCAAAGTGCTTTAGGGATTTATCATATATATGTATAATATTATTTATTGTTTTGGGATGGCATATTATGGATAACATTGTATCTGAAAAAGAGGTAGATATTACTTCTTTAGAAGTTGCTTTGCGGTCTGCTGGTGATAATAGAGGGGAGCTGGAAAAAGTCCTTTGTTACTATAAAAGAAAAAATACAGATAGCCTGAAATATAAAGCAGCCTGTTATTTAATTGAAAATATGCCCTTTCATAGATATTCAGTTGGAGAACAATTAGAAAACTATAAGTCATACTATGCATGGCTGAAAAAAAGCAAGGGAAAAGAACCGCAACAAGTTGCAGATTCAGTTAAGAAAGTATATGGTCCAATGAAAGAACCCAATAAGATACGCGATATTATGGAAATTGATTCTGCTTATTTGTGTCATAATATTGATTGGGCATTTAAAGTTTGGCAGGAACAGCCTTGGGGAAAGAGTATATCATTCGATGTGTTTTGTGAGTATTTGTTGCCTTATCGTATTGGCGATGAACCCTTGGTATATTGGCGTGAAATGTACTATGCAAAATATAATTCATTGTTAGATACATTGAGAATGTCGGATTCTTTGGATATAGAAGATCCAGTAGTAGCTGCTAATTACTTAATAAATAAATTGCCTGATAAGTGGCATTATTATACTTCAACAACTCCTTATTCCTTTGGGCATATCGGACCTGAATATGTACAATACTTGTCAGGAACGTGTCGTGAAGTGACTGATTTTGCTGTATATCTATTTCGGGCATTGGGAATTCCTTGTGCTATTGATTTTGTTCCTGTACGTAGCTATGTTAATGCTGGGCATTTTTGGTTGGTAGCCTGGGATAAAACAGGTGAAGCGTATATGGCTAATTTTCCCGAGAATCTGGGAATGGTCCGCAAAAATTGGTGGTATCGTTGGGATGATAGTCCAAAGGTGTATAGATATACTTTTGATATAAACAAAGAATTATATGAGCAAATGGCGAAATATAATGAAAAGGTATATTCATTTTGGAGTCTGCCGAAATTTATGGATGTTACTTATGAATATGCTTATTCTTTTGAAAAGGAATTAGTCATTCCATTGGAAAAACTTTATAGGAATCAATGTAGTGGGAGAATAGCTTATTTATGTGTTACTAATAGAGATAACTGGATACCGGTTGATTGGACTGAATTTGACGCACAGCATCTGGCTTTTCGAAATGTACGAAGAGGTACGCTTATGAGGGTGGCTACTTACGAGAATGGTACTTTGAACTTTTTGACTGATCCTTTTTATGTGGATAAACAGAAAAAGGAGCAGCATTATTTCTCTATTGAAGGAAATACACAAGATGTGGTATTGTATGCTAAATGTAATATAGAGGGAGAAAATATGTTCCGTGACCGAATGATAGGGGGCGTTTTTGAAGGCAGTAACCAACTGGATTTTGCAGTAAGCGATACCTTGTTTATCATACAGTGTAAACCTGATCGTTTGAATACGACAGTAAGAAGTTCTTCAAATAAAGAATATCGTTATATCAGATATGTAGGTCCTCCCGGAGGATTATGTAATGTGGCTGAAGTCGCATTTTATGAAAAAAATGATACTCTTCCATTGTCTGGGAAAATTATAGGGACTCCCGGATGCTATCAACATGACGGGACGCATGAATATACAAATGTGTTTGATGGAAAAACGTGGACTTCTTTTGATTATTTTAAATTTTCCGGAGGATGGGCAGGACTTGATTTGGGTAGAAAGGTGCAGATAGACCGTATTGTATATACTCCGCGCAACAGGGATAATTATATTCGTCCTGGTGATATCTACGAGTTGTATTATTGTGATCGATATTGGAAATCCGCCGGAAGAATTAAATCTACAGTTGATTCATTAGTATACAGAGGGATTCCCCAGAATGTACTTTTGTTCTTACGTAACCATACGCGCGGCGTAGATGAGAGAGTCTTTGTTTATGAAAAAGGAGAGCAACTATGGAAATAAGACTTAAAATTAAACTAGTTGTGTTGTGGAAGACAATCATCTTATTAGGAATAATTGTCTTGCTATCTGCTTGTTTCCATTCGAAGAAGGAGGCTGTATCTTCTATTGCTATTATTCCTGATGAGCATACGTTACTGGCGATTACGCCGGAATTCTCTATAAAAATGGCAGGAAATACATTGAATAAACATTATCTACGATTGAAGTCTGGAAAGATATTTCCAATGACAGGGATTTTGCAGGTAGATGGTAGGACCTATCGTTTTATGGGGGAAGATTCTTTACGTATATCCCCTATAGCTTCTCTTGCAAATGACAGCGTCAGTTGGTCAGGGAAATATTCTTATTTGTTTCCAGGAAAAGGGTGGGAGCAAAAGGAATATGATGATTCTTTTTGGAAAGAAGGAAATGCAGCTTTTGGACCTGTAAAAGGAAATTCTAAGATTCGTACCGCTTGGGGGGCGGAAAATATATATGTCCGCAGGCATATTAAGATTGATAATAAAGATGCTTTGGAAGGGCATAAAATTTACGTCTGTTATATTTGCGATGATCAGATAAAACTTTTTTGGAATGGAGATTTTTTATTTGAAAAAGGAATAACATATCAAACGAAATGTGGACGTTTAACAGATGAAGCTATTGCTCATATTGGTAATGGAACAAATGTTTTGGCAGCTTATGGATGTAATACAGGAGGCCCTGCGTTGTTAGATTTTGGTCTGTATATTGAAAATAAAACTTATAGTGAAGCAGATACGGCCCTATTGAAGCAAATAGATGTACAAGCTACTCAAACTCATTATGTATTTCAATGTGGGGATGTAGAACTTCAGATTGATTTTGTTTCACCTTCTTTGTCAGAGAAGTGGAATATGACAGGATGGCCTGTCGGTTTCCTTTCCTATCAAGTTCGTTCAGAAGATAAAAAGGAGCATACGGTGGAAATTTTGTTCGATGTGGATATGGAATGGATGTTTGGTAGGAGGAAGATTGATAGTTGGGTTGAACAAGAGTGGCGGTTTGTCAAGTCTGATAGTTTATATTTAGGTCTGACGGCGGATGGAACATCGTTTTCATGCGATGATAGTCATGTTGTTCTGTCTCAAAAGTTGTGTGCAGAAAATGGAAATAAAGGCATATTGTTAATAGGATACGGAGAAGGGCAGAGGATACAATATATTGGTGAGCGTTTACAACCTCTTTGGAATGACAATGGAAAAGGAGAGGTTAAAGAATTAATGAAGGCTGTTGGAAACAGGTATCAGAAACTTAAGGAAGAATGTAATAAATTGGATAATCTGTGGAATAATAAAGCATTTCAAGTGGGTGATAAGACATTTGCAGAACAGATTCTTCCTTCATATCGTAATTTTATTTCTTCCCATAGGTTTGTGTTATCTTCGGATAATAAGTCATTCTGCTTCGGAGATACTTTGGGTAATGTTAGAGATGCTTATAGGAGTTTTCCTGCTTTGTTATTTTTTAATCGTGTTGATTGGATGAAAAGTTTATTAAATCCAATATTTGAATATTGTGAAGATGAACATTGGAAAAGAAAATATCCGCCTTACGATATTGGATTATATCCGGTTGCAAGCAAACAAATAAAAGTGGATAATTGTGCTGAAGAGGCTGCTGCAAATATGTTGGTGATGACGGTTGCTATTGTGGAGGCAGAACAAGATTTCAGTTATGCTGAATTGCATTGGAGTCATTTGTGTTTGTGGGCAAATTATCTGGAAGAAAAGATGAAAGGTGAAGTTCTTCCTTCTATTGAGTTATTAGATGCAAATGACAAACGTGTGAAATGTGTGCTGGGATTGATGGCTTATCATAAATTGATTCAACTAAAGGATGCATATGAATAAAGTGAAGAAATTTCTAGCAATAATAGAGAATTTAATATTCATGATATTCTGCATGATAGTAATTTTGTTCTTGGTACAGTTATTCTGTTTCACATCGTTTAAAATTCCATCAGATTCTATGGGACCTGCATTAAAAGATGGAGATAGAATATTGGTTAATAAAATGATAAAAGGAGCCAGATTGTTTAATGTGTTTGCTGCTTTGGATAACAAAGATGTTACTATTTACCGGATGCCGGGATTGGGGCATTTTAAAAGAAATGATGTACTGGTTTTTAATTTTCCTTATCAGATGAATCGGTGGGATAGCATCCGGATGAACGTAATGCAGTATTATGTGAAACGTTGTATAGCTTTGCCTGGGGATACATTGGAAATCAGAGGAGGATTTTATAAAGTGCGTGGATGTCGCGAACAGTTGGGAAATTATGAAGCTCAGCAATATCTTGCCGGGCTACAGCAACCGGAAAAACAAGGAATCGTAGTAGGAACATTTCCTTATGATCAAAGCCTAGGATGGAATATTCGAGAGTTCGGGCCATTGCCTATCCCACAAAAGGATCAGATTGTAATAATGAACCATACTACTTATCTTTTATACAGACAACTGATCGCATGGGAGCAAAAGAAAAAAATAGAACTAAAACAGGAACAGGTGTTTATTGGTGATAGTCTTATTCATCAGTATTGCTTTAAAAAGAACTATTATTTTGTATCGGGGGATAATATGGCGAATTCGCAGGATTCCAGATATTGGGGGATGCTGCCGGAAGAATATATTGTAGGTAAAGCTACCCGTATTTGGAACTCAAAAGAAAAATATACCGATCAGATACGTTGGGAACGGATTTTAATGCAGATCAAATAAAGATAGAAGATGTTATTACAGAATAAATATATCGTTCATTTATTAATGCTGTTTGGAGTCATTGCACTTTTAAGTGTTGTGACTGTTTCATCTTATACTATTGCGGTCGGAGATATGGCATATCAGAAGCTATATTTGGGGCATATGTCTATTGTCTTTGTGATATGTACTCTTATGTCTTTGTGCTTAGATTGTAAGAAAAATGCATTTTATTTATCAGTCGTTTGGTCTCTTATTATTTTAGGTGGGGTTGAGGCTGTTTGGGGATTAAGGCAGATATACGGTTTAGCTGTTTCTAATCATTCATTATATGCGCTTACAGGTTCTTTCTACAATCCGGGGCCTTATTCCGGATACTTAGCAATGGTATTTCCTATTTGTTTGAGTGAATGGTTGAATCTAAAAAAGGTGAAGAAACGTACTTGGATCGAGCAAAGTAAATATTGTGTGGCTTTAGGAGTCTTGCTGTTAATTCTTTGTGTTTTACCGGCAGGTATGAGCCGTTCGGCATGGATGGCTGTTGCAATTTCTGGGATATGGGTATATGCTACATACCGTTCATGGGGAACTAGTTTAAGGAAGATAGGCCGAAAATATAAGAAAAGAGTATTTCCGGCTATTATTGCCGGGGGAATGGTATTGATAATAGTTGGTTATGCTCTTTTTCAATTAAAAGTAGATTCGGCTAATGGACGTCTGTTAATTTGGAAAGTGAGTGTTATGGCTATTGTGGAAAAACCTTTCCTTGGACATGGTACTGGAAACTTTGCATCGGCTTATGGAATGGCTCAGGAAAAATATTTCTCCCAAAAAGAGTTTACATCTACAGAAGAATTAGTAGCTGGAAGTCCTGAATACGCTTTTAATGAATATCTGCAAATAGCTGTAGAATATGGAGTCTTATTTCTATTGGTTGTGTTATTGATTATTGTTTTTTGCCTTTGGATAGGAATAACAGAGAAAAGACTAAGTGCATGTGCTGGTTTGATTTCTGTTTTAGTATTTGCATTTTCATCTTATCCAATGCAAATACCCGGATTTGCTATAGCATTCTATTTTTTATTGGCTGCTTGTGTAGTGGGTTCTTCACGGTTACAAATATTGTTCTTTATTATAATGATTGCTTTATTGGGAAGTTACTATTGGAAATATAATCAGTATAATGCTTGTGAAGAATGGTTTAGGTATAAAATGCACTATAATATAGGCGCATTTCGTTTAGCCAAAGAAGGGTATGAGAAAATTTATCCGGAATTGAATGATAGGGGAGCATTTTTGTTTGAATATGGACATTCTTTACATAAGTTGAAAGAATATAATAGTTCTACAGCAATTTTGAAAGAGGCAATGGCACATAGTTGCGATCCTATGATTTTGAACATAATAGGAAAGAATTATCAGGCTATAGGAAAATATGAAAAGGCTGAAGAGTATTTCATACGATCTACTCATCGGCTTCCGGGAAGAATTTATCCATATTACTTGTTGGCAAAGCTTTATGCGGAACCGGAATATCGACATCCGGAGAAATTAAAACAGGCGATTCAGATTGTATTGACGAAGGAACCAAAGGTACAATCGACTGCAATAAGGGAGATGAGAGAAGAAGTGAAACTGCTAAAATAAATGGGTGAAGAAAAAAAATGACTGTACAAACTTGATTAATAGATATTTTTGTCTAAATTTGGCAAACATGATACAAACTTACATACAATATATAAGAAATTATATGTGAGATAATTTAGAATAAACAAACCAATAAATACGATGAAAAATAATTCCACATGCATGTCATATGGACTAAAACGCATCGAAAAGAACTCCAAACAAAACTTAGAGAAACGTCATAAATAGCTCATTTTCAATACATATTCATTAACATAACGCTCCAACCGCCTATTGCGAGTTTCATCCGTTTATAGTAATTTTGTACCACGGTTGTACCATGGGCAGAGGGACACACGGTTCTTAATGAGGGTTCTTATTTCCTCTTATTTCCCCTTGTTTCCTCTTAAAAGTTTCCGTCAAGGACCATCCCCCATGAGTCACTGCAAAATTCAAAAATAACGGTAAAAATGAATACTACAACTCGCATTCCAATCGTGCTGATGTCCGTAGAGGAAACAGCGCAGGCAGTAAGCATCAGCGTCAAGACAGTACGCAGTCTTATTCGTCAAGGCAGGCTAAGAGCCGTAAATTTCGGTACACGCATGACCAGGATCTATTTGCAAGACCTTCTTGAAATAGCCAAGGGACAAGGTTATCAGGTGGTTCTCCCTTCTTCCCTATCGTTAGAAGGAGCAACGTCCAAGAAAGCACAGAGGCTAAAAGATGCCGAGACTGGCTCAGTCAACAAGTTGGCAAAGTGTCGCAAGACTCCCAGGGCTGGTGAAAGAGCACCTGATGGAGTAACCCACGACACCCATTACACAATGGCAGAGGTGTTGAGCACCTTTAATATCAAGTATGGAAGATTCTATGAAGTCCGCAATCGTTACCAACTCCAGTCAGTTCACGCATGGGGAACGACCTGCTTCAAGAAAGAAGACGTGGAAAGGGTTATCGGGCTTTATAATGAAGAACAGGGTAAGAACATTTCCGATGACTGGTACACCTGCTTCGACATCATGAAACTCTACGGATTAGGCAAGACACAGGTACGCAGATTTGCGGAGACCCATGGAGTGAGAATCCGAAAGTTCAAAGGCGGAAGAGCCAACTACTATCTGAAAGCAGACTGGGAGGCTGCACGCAAGAAGGCAGAGAAAAGCAGTACTACGACCAAGGCAAAACGGAAGTGAGACACAAGTCAAGAGATGGTTCAAACAAACTCATATACGACCCATGCCGTTGCAATTGCTATGCAGCACCCATCCATGTCGGTCGAAACAAACCCACAACGCAGAGTAACGGATATAAGACAAAAAACGCATCCAATACCTGCTTTTAGTCTGATTTTGAGCGTAAAATCATACTCAAAAGCAAATTCAGGTTAAATTCTGGCTGTATTTGAAGCCATCTTTGCTTTTCTCTTTTCACGGCAATCTAACTTTGCATCGGATTTGAGAGTTAAAGCGTTGCAGCGAAGGCTATTCGCATCCACAGATATATATCATAAACAATAATACAATAGTAACAATATGACAAACATTTGTACAAAGGTCACCGTGCGGAAACGACCTATCAAGAACGGACAGACTTCCCTCTATCTGGATTTCTATCCTCCAATCCGCAACCCGAAGACAGGCAAGCTCTCACGCAGGGAGTACCTTGGTCTTTACATCTACACCAACCCTGTTGAACGCTTTCAGCAGGAGTACAACAAAAGTATGATTCAGAAAGCGGAAATCATCAAGTGCCGCAGGACTGAGTCCATCATCAATGAGGAGTATGGCTTCCTCGACCGCAACAAGGGCAAGGAGAGCTTCTTGGAATATTTCAAGAACCTCATGATTGAGCGTGGCAGCAGCCAGAACTGGGCAACCGCCTACATGCACTTCCACAATTACACGCATGGCGAGTGCCGCTTCTGCGACCTTACCGTTCCGTACTGCCAGGGATTCCTCGACTACCTGTTGTCGGATGCCTGTATGCACAACGGCAAGCGCATGATGGGAACAACAGCCAACAACAACCTTACCAAGTTGAAGTGCATCCTTGCCATCGCATACGAGGACGGACTGCTCAAAGAGAATATCGCCAAGAAACTTGTGCGTGCCAAGGCTCATGGCAACAAGCGGCAGTTCCTCACCAAGGAAGAGTTGTTGCAGTTGTCTCAGACTCCTTGCAAGAGTGATGTCCTTCGCCGTGCAGGTCTCTTCTCCTGCCTTACAGGTCTTCGCCTTTCTGACTGCATCAGACTCCAGTGGGAGAATATCGTCAAGTTGGCTGATGGCGGCTGGGGAATGGACATTATCACAAAGAAGACTTCCACCGCTGCAATCCTGCCTATCAGCGAAGAGGCTTTGCAGCTCTGTGGCGAGCGAAGCACTGGACAGGTGTTCAAGAATCTCACGAACAGTACAGTGGCATTGTATCTCAAACCGTGGATAAAGGCTTCCGGCATCGAGAAACACATCACCTTCCACTGCTTCCGTCATACCTTTGCCACCTTGCAGTTGGCAGAGGGAACGGACATCTACACTGTGAGCAAGCTGCTTACCCATAGCAATCTTGCCACTACTCAGGTGTATGCCGATGTGGTGGACGAGCTTAAACGTGATGCAGCAGAACGTATCTCTCTCAAGATGCCAACCAAAGCAGAGAGTGACCAGACATAAGTGAATAAAATAATCAGGATAACAAATGGAAGAAAACAAATCATTATCGTTCGACCAGCTGCCCACTGCAGTTGGCGAACTTCTGACCAAGGTCAATACGATGATGACTCGTCTTGATGACATTGGTCAGAGAATAGGCAATGTTCCGTGCGAGAATGACCATGTTCTTATGGACATCAGAGAAGCAAGTGCCTTCGTCCGAAAGAAGGTCTCATCGCTCTATGCTTACACATCTGAAAGACGCATCCCATTCTACAAGAGAGGCAACACGCTCTACTTCTTCAAAGACCAGTTGATAAAGTGGATTGAGTCAGGTGGCTCTTGGGACAAGCCTTACGAACCGACCCAGGAGGAACAGGCAGACTTCGAGGCTCATCTGGCAATGTTACAGAAGAGCAAGAAGAACAAGCCTGCCTCCATGAAGAGGGACAAGGATGAGAAAATTCCTAATGGGGAAAGAATGACATGACGGATAAGAGAATCATGTAATCTACTTTTTACGAAAGGGAAAAGAGAAACTATTCATTCTTTCTTTGCTGAGTAATCCGTTTCACTTATAATCCGTTTTTCAAGATGAGTAACCAAAGCATAAAATACGGAATCCTGCTGACCAAGGAACAGCTCGATTTCTTAAAGGATGACAGGCAGGGTTTCCACCGCATGACTGCCTTCGACACTTTTGTATCAATGGCTTCCACCAAGCCAAGTGTTTATCAGAAGACAGGCTTCTCCGCTTCACTCTCCATCGGGCAGTTTGCCATCTCAACCGTTGAACTGTCTGCCCTTTGGAAGTGTGACCGCAAGACAGCGGCAAAGGTGGTGGAACTGTTCAATCAGGTGGGCATCCTCTCAACCGAGAGGAACAACCGCACCTCCATACATACGATACTATGCATCGCCTTCTGGTACGTTGACGGCATCAAGGAAGCCATCAAGAACCCCTTCTACAACCGTCAATCCGTGACTTCCGCCACCCAAGAGGAATCGGTGTCCAATGTCCCATCCGATACCGCTTGCTCTTCGGAAGGCAATCTTTCCAATGGCATAGGTCAGCAGAAAGACAGCAGCGTCAATCCTGCCACTACTGACATTCTGCAGCCCCATGTTCCTGCCTCTTATAATACCTCTTCCCCTTTCGTTAATTCTCATGTTATCGGGGATGGACTTTCAGATCCTTCTCCGATACCACAAGACTTCAAACAAAGGGAAAAGGAAGGTGATGACCATTTTGAGTATGAGGTTGGACAGCCGTCAGAAGATGACTGCAATCAAGGAGAAGGGGCATCACCCATTGAGTTGCTGCCGTCTCCTGTCTATGATGACGAGGGCAACCTCTTGCAGCCACCGCCCCATGAAGGACGATGCGAGGATCACACGGAGAGACATGGCGCGCATATCACCCCAAGTCACTCATGATGTCATCTCTACTTTTCCCTTATTTCGACTATTGACGTTCCCGACAGGCAAGCTATCCAGAAGCCGCTACCTCTATTAGCCGTAGTTTTTTTTCGGAGGTCTAAACAAGAAGTACCAGTGTCAGACGGTTTCGCTTCGCCCACCGCTTCCTACTGGCATTCTTGAATGTTCGCAGGCTCACATTGGCTGTCCTGTTATATCAAGTATAAACTTTATAAACCCCATCTACAATGACAAAAGACAAGAATAACAACACGGAGAAAACCTCAAGGAAGAGACCTCCGAAGACCAGACACATTGACGTTCGTTTCACAGAAGAACACTACGACTTGGTAGTACATAATGCCCGACTGTCAGGCAGGAGCAAGAGCACATATCTTCATGACTTAGGCATCGGACACAAGCCATCCCTACCCATGACCGCAGAGCAGGAGGAAGCCTTGAAGGGCTTAATCGGGGCAAGGTCTGAACTGGTTTATGTGCGCAATGCGCTTCATGCCCTGCCACAGACCGAGAGACTAAAACTCTTCAAGAGAGCCGACTTCATGGAACGTTGGCTTCAAGGCATCAACACCCTGATAGAGGAATTGAGCCGCATTAGAGACAAATTCTTGGATATGTTATGATAGCAAAAGCGTCAGCAATTCAGCATGGTCAGGCAATGACCAATTACGCAACCAAAAACAATCGCGCGGACATCGTCAAGACCAACCATCTCAGCGAGGGTCTGCCGCCGATGGGCATGTGGGACGAGATGGTGCTGCATCAGTCCATGTTCAAGCAGAGGTATGCCAAGAAGCCCATCGAACTGACGTCCATCCGCTTTGAGCTTTCCCCATCTGAGGAGGAGGCACGTAACTGGACTATGGAGGACTGGAGAAGATTCCTTGACGAGTTCATTCGTGAGATGGATGGTATCTCCAAGGTGAACCACATCGGCAAGAAGAAAGGCAAGGCTGCAACTTCGGTCAAGCCGACCAACATAGCCAACTCCCAATATTTTGCCGCCCTTCACCGTGACTCCAAGAGTGGCATTCCCCACCTGCATCTGGTGGTGAACCGCATCGACATGGACGGTAATCTCAATGATGTGAAGTTCATCGGTGAGCGTGCCGTGATGGCTGCGAAAGCCATCAATCAGCGTCATGGTTGGAAGGATGCCATGGATATTCGTCAGGAACGCATTGCAGAGGTGACCAAAGCCTGTATGGATGTGCTGCGTTCAATGCCGTTCTTTGATTGGGATGAATATGCCGACCGATTGAGGGCAAAGGGATATGACATCGAGCTTATCCGTGACAAGAATGGTCAAGGCAGGGTGCATGGCTACCGCTTCAAGTTCGGAAAAACTACCATCAAGGCTTCCGAACTGGGTGTAGGAAGGAATCTCACCGCATCGAAAATCGGGAATACCTTCCGCAAGCTGCACCCTCAGCCAACACCTGTTGCAGTTGGTCAAAGACCTTCTCCTTCTGTTTCAAACGCTACCACATTGGACAGCAGAAATACGGCATCGCAAGGTGGTCTGTCTCGTACAAGCAATGTTGCCAAACCTGACCTTCCTGCCGGATTGAGAAAGATTATTGAAGTCGATGGTGAGCGTTTCAGCATAGTCATGCCGAGAACTGCTTACGACACGATGAACAGTTGTATCGAAGTTCCCGAGAATGGATCCGCAAGCCACACTGACATTCTGAATGTAGCCATGCTGCTCTTCATGAACTACCTTGATGCTGCCACATCGATGTCTGAGTCATGTGGTGGCGGTGGCAGTCCTGGCAGTGGCTGGGGACGTGATAAGGACGATGATGACCGTGAATGGGCAAGACGTTGCGCAATGCAAGCAAACACACTCTGCAAGCCGATAAAGAGAGGCATGAAACGATAACTTTTCAAACAAGAACGGTATGGGAAGAAACAAGAAAGATGCCACACAGGATGTGCTTAACCTGTACAATCAGATGCAGGAGGACGAGAACATCGAGAGTGGCAAGGAAGAAATCAAAGTGACCCTGAAAGAGATTGAATCAGCCAAGAAAGCACTCTATGAGGCAAAGGAGGAACTGGGCAATGCCTATCGGAGGTTGGAATCAACGAAAGTGGCACTTATGGCTGCCCACAGGAGCACGGACAACATCGTGGATAGTATATGCCATGCCATAGTCAAGGCAGAGCAGAGCAACCTCAAAGTCGGCATCAACGATGAAGGAGTTGCCCAGTTGGATAAGCGGAACAACACCGCCATTTCTGCTTTCAAGCAAGCCCTTGACGAGCATGAGAAGCGGATAAACGACCTGTTCACTCACCAGCAGAAAGAGCTTAAACGAATCCGCAATATCGAGGAGGGTGCATACTTCAACGGTAGCACCTATGCCTGGATGTTCGGCTTGGCTTTCCTAAGTTGGTCTATCATCTTTGTTGAAATCACCATTTGGATATGCATCACACTTTTTTAGAAAACTCAAAACATCAGAATCATGACAGACAACGAATACAGCAAGGCAAGAAAAGCCGCTGTTGATGCCCTTATCTACTGGGCAAAGACAGGCATGAGAGAGTTCACCATGCGTGACGCAGTAAACGACTATCTGGAGGCGAGCGGTGCTAACCGCCCCTCCATCGGTGGCGAATAGACCATCCTTGCACACAGAAAAAATGCAGCCAACCGACTGGCGATTGACTGCATATACAATTCATTTTGCAATAAGATTACTTACTTTCCCTCTTTTCCATCGGTTTTATTAGATGAGTTTGTTTTTGTAGTTGCTGTTTTTGATGAGGTTGCTCGTGGAAGAAGAGTTGGATTAGAGCCTATTGACCAACGATTATTCTTCGGTTGCGACGGAGGAACATTTGTGTTTGTGCGACTGGTTTCTTTTCGCTTTTGTTCCGCTTTTCTTTTTTCCTCTGCTCTTCTCCTCGCATTTTCCCGTTCTAAAGCAATGCGATTACGTTCATTAATCTCATGAAGACGTTGATTGTTTATCCTTTGTTGCTCTTGTTGGAATCGTCTCTCATTTTCTTTTCTAATTTGTTCATTACGTTCTTCTTCAAGATATCCTAAATTCCGCAGCATTTTAGTTTAACTTATTTTATAAGTACCTGAGCAACAAAAAGTTGCTCAGGATTTTGCTATGTCAGATTTTTCACCTATCTTAGTGTTGCAAATCAAAATATGTATCAAACCCGACAGACATGGCAAAGGTAGCAATAAAATCTGAGAACCTCTCTCCTTTTGAAGGAATTTTTTCAATAATGGAGCAATTTGACTCCAATCTCTCATCTGTAATCGACTCAACCCTCGGTATGAGATGCAGGCTGTATGGTTATCAATACAGCGAAATCATCCGTTGGATTTTATCCGACCGTTTCTCGCCATGACAATGCCCGAGCAAGCTCATCATTGCTCATCTGGCTTAACGAAACCGTTCGCTTATGAGCGTTTATTTCTGTGGCGGCTCATGCATAGAGGATGTCACCACTCATCTGATGTACCATCTCTCGCTTCATCCGACACTTCGCACATGCAGTGCCGACACGATTCTCAGAGCCATAAAGGAACTTACCCAGAATGACTTTGGATGACACCGACAACTTATGGTCGTGATTTTGCGTATTGCCTCAAGTCGCATGGTGGGGTAAGGGGCATTTATATGTCTTTATGGTGACTGCACTGTGCCCCCTTTTACTAACGATGCAGATTCTTTTCGCTTCTGTATCATTTAGGCGCGTAGTTGCGGATTTGAGGTTGAACTTTTGTGCAATGTTGAAGATTAGTAATTCTATTCAACATTTGTGCTAAAAGTCGGCTCCATCGCCAATTTGCCAGCCGTTATGCGGCAGCTTAAAAAAAGACGACACCAAACCAAAAAAATCATCTTGACAACCACCCGACTTTGAACTACGAAGGATGAAATTTTTCAGGGACAACTTCCAGCATTTCCAA